>Ga0209727_1003383_pt1 | contig 10368 bp, 10 predicted proteins | sample RifGroC1_FD_183995 | JGI IMG/M metagenome (GOLD analysis project Ga0209727, IMG submission 183995) | Groundwater microbial communities from Rifle, Colorado, USA - Groundwater C1 (SPAdes) (version 2) | ecosystem: Environmental > Aquatic > Deep subsurface > Groundwater | place: Rifle, Colorado...
TTTAACTGGCATGGGTTTGGTCAATAATATTTATAGACATAATCAATAAAATGAACAAAAAAATAATCATCACCGGCAACCATCACACCCCGGCCATCGAACTAATCAAACAATTAAACTCAGATACTAATTATCAATGGCAAATATATTATATTTCCCACGAATTTTCCACCGAAACCCATATAAAAAATTCAATAATCCCTCTGGTAGGGGATCACTACTATAACCTCGAATCAGGCAAATTAGACCGACGCTGGTTTATAAACACTCTTACCGGTATTCCAAAAATTCTTTCTGCAATTTTTAAATCAATCAAATTAATAAAAACTATCAATCCCGATATTGTAGTTTCTTTTGGCGGATATACCTCTGTCCCGGTAATTTTTGCATCTGCTATTTTTAAAATACCCTCCATCACCCACGAACAAACACTAACCCCAAGCCTCGCCACCAAAATTAATAGCTATTTTTGCCAAAAAATAGCCTTATCATTTAATCAAACTTCAACTCATTTTCAAAAATTCAAAAATAAAGTCTATATTACCGGCAATCTTTTGCGTTCAGAAATTTTTAAAACGTCTACCACAAATTTTAAATCCCTTAATTCAATCATAAAAAACTCCCCCCTAATTTACGTAACCGGAGGCAACCAGGGTTCCCATTCAATTAACCAAGCCCTTGTCAAATTATTACCCAAACTAAAACCATATACCATAATCCACCAAACCGGAAAATTAGATTATTTAGAAATTTCCAAAACTACCAATCAATTTAAAAATTACTACCCTACAATTTATATAAATCTAAAAGATATCGGATGGGTGCTCAATAACAGTTCTCTTATTATTAGCCGAGCCGGTGCCAACACCTGTCAGGAAATCGTCGCTTTAAGCAAAAAATCAATTTTAATTCCCTTACCTCATAGTCAACAATTCGAACAGGATTTAAATGCAACCTGGACAAAAGAAAAATTACCTCTCCAAACAATAATCATCCCCGACAAAAAATTAACTCCGGATGAACTCTTTATAAATATTGCAAAATTAATAAAAACTCCAACCACCCCATCTTCTAATCTTTTCAAATACACTCAAAACACAAAACTCCTTAAACTAATCCATGAAACTATCTAAAATATTATTTTATTCGCTAGTTGCTATACTTTTAGTATCAATGTCTGTTTATCTATATTCTATCCAATCCGAATCATATCTTAACCCCACCTCAGCAAAAAATGAATTTTTTAAAAATTTAAACTTCGCCATCCAAAAAAACCAAATACCTCTTGCTTCCCCAATTATCTTCAAAAACGATTCCCAGCAAGTAGAATTCATAATTTCCCAAAAAAATTCCCTGCCAACCAAAATAATTTTTTCCACTCAAAAAGATCCGATTCTTCAAACTACCACCTTACAACAAATATTCAAAATCGCTACAATAAATGATAAATATGTTTATCTTGTCGATTTAAGTTTAAACCACCCCTATGCCACACTCAAAAATAATTAATGGAATCGATATCGGGTCAAGTAAAGTAACCACTATTGTTGGACAATACTTTGAAGATGAAGATCGCTTTAACATTATCGCCGTCTCTGCTGTACCATCTCTCGGTTTCAGAAAAGGTCAAATTATAAATCTTGACCAGGCTACTCAAACTATAATCCAAAGCGTCGAAGCTGCCGAAAGAATGGCTGGTTTTCAAATCAATAACGCCGTTGTTTCTTTGGCTGCACCCCACATTCAGTCTCTAAATTCCCAGGGAGTTGTGGCTATCAGCAATCCCAACAGCGAAATTTCTCCAACCGACATTGACAGAGTTATTGAAGCAGCCAAAGCCATATCCATTCCCGTAGGAAAAGAAATTATCCACGTAATACCAAGAAAATTTACTGTAGATGGCCAGGAGGGAGTCATCGATCCTATTGGCATGACAGGTATTCGACTTGAAGTTGAAGCTCATATCATTATTGCCTCCACTCCGGCTCTCAAAAATCTTTACAAATGTTTTGAAGAAATCGGCATTAACGTTCAGTCTCTGGTATATTCCGGGCTTTCTACCGCCCTATCCGCCCTCACCGAAACCGAAAAAGAACTTGGAGTAGCGCTTGTAGATATCGGAGGTTCCTACACCACCTTAACCATTTTTAACGAAGGATCGCCTTGTTACTCTTTTGTTATCCCCATCGGAGCCACTAATGTAACCAATGATTTAGCTATCGGTCTTAGACTTTCCCTGGAAGATGCCGAAAAAATAAAACTCAAACTTGTCAAAATAATTGAAAATAAAAAATTTGAAGACGAGGTTGATATGTCTCAATTTGGACTAGCAACCGATGACAAAAGAAAACTTTCACTACAAACAGCTGTCAGCGGCATTATCAAACCACGATTGGAAGAAATATTTGCCCTAATCAACAACGAAATAGTTAACAGTGGTTTTGAATCAACCATTCCTGCCGGAATAGTACTTACCGGAGGCGGTGCTCTTACAGTCAATGTCAAAGAAATCAGTTCAAACGTCATTCCGCTACCTCTCCGAATTTCTACTCCTCCAAAAATTGGTGGTCTCGTAGATGATATACTAAATCCTGCCTACAGTAGTTCTGTTGGTCTATTAATGTATGGCCTAAAACAAAATCCAAAGGCATCATTTGGATCAACAAAAAAATCAAAAATTTCCTTAAACGGTATAATTGGAAAATTTAAAAATTTGATTGAACCACTGCTTCCTTAATTAAATTACTTTCACAAGCCGATTTAATTCACCACCAACCTATGGGATTAATCAAAACAATGTCCGGACAATTTGCCAAGATTAAAGTTCTCGGTGTTGGAGGCGGAGGAAATAATGCGGTAAATTCCATGATATCTGAAGATAGTATCAATGGCGTCGATTTTGTCGCTATCAATACTGATTCTCAAGCACTTCTAAATTCTCTCGCCCCGATTAAAATTCAAATAGGGGATAAGCTAACTAAAGGCTTAGGGGCCGGTGGCAACCCACAAATAGGCCAAAACGCCGCTGAAGAATCAAGAGAAAAAATTAAAGAAATCTTAACCGGAACCGATATGGTTTTCATTACCGGAGGAATGGGTGGTGGTACTTGTACCGGAGCTGCTCCAATTATTGCTGAAATTGCCAAAAAAGAATTGGGTATTCTTACCATTGCTGTAGTTACCAAACCATTTTTATTCGAAGGCACCCGTCGTATGACCAACGCCGAAGAAGGAATATCTCTTCTTCGAAACAACGTAGACACTCTTGTCGTCATTCCAAATCAAAAAGTAATGGATGTCGTCAATAACCAAGCCACCCTCCTTGAAGCCTTCAAAATAGCCGATTCCGTCCTCAACAAAGGCACCAAAGCCATCTCTGATTTAATTACCATCCCCGGACTCATTAATCTTGATTTTGCTGATATCAAAAGTATTATGAGTAATGCCGGATCTGCTCTAATGGGAGTTGGCGAAGCTGAGGGTGAAAATCGTGTTCAAGAGGCTGTCGAATCCGCCATCGCTTCACCGCTTGTTGAGGTCAACATAGAAGGAGCCAGGGGAGTATTGATCAATATTACCGGAGGTCCCGATCTCACCATGGCCGAAATAGAAACTGCCGCTCAAGCCATCACCGAGAAAACTTCACCTGACTGTAATATAATTTTTGGCGCTAACATCGATCACAATATCAAAGGTACTATCAAAATTTCCGTCATCGCCACTGGTTTCGACCCTAATCATTCCAGAATTTTCTCTTCTTCCGTCAAACCCATATACTCCAACACCCCCAAACCTTCTCTCAAAAAAATTAATGATGATGAAGACGAAGTTGAAAATGATTTTAAAAAAGATCCCCCAGAAAACAACAATCTCGATATTGACCAATACTTAGACGAAAACGAACTTCCTGCCGGCGTCGATATTGTCGACGAATTCGACATTCCGGCTTTTATGCGAAAAATCCTTCTTCGAAGGATTTTTTTATTAAAACTACAAAAAATGACTCAAAAAAAATATTTTCAAACTGTGCCTGCTCAATTTGACTTTATCGAAAATGAAAATAATATAAAGTCCTGGTGGTACGAACAAGACGTAATTTCCAAATATCTTCAAAAAAACAAAACCTCCGATAAAAATTTTTCTTTTATCGATGGGCCAATTACCGCCAACGGTTCAATGGGTGTCCACCACGCTCGTGGAAGAACTCTAAAAGACGTATTTCAAAGATTTAAAAATGCTCAAGGATATGAACAAAGATTTCAAAATGGATTTGATTGTCAGGGGCTTTGGGTCGAAGTTGAAGTTGAAAAAGAAGCAGGTTTTAACTCAAAAAAAGATATCCAAAATTATGGTTTGGACAAATTTACCAATTCTTGTTTGGCTCGCGTCAATAAATTTTCCGCCCTCCAAACCGAACAATCAAAAAGATTGGGTATGTTTATGGATTGGGAAAATTCATATTATACTAATTCGGAAAATAACAATCTATATATTTGGCATTTTCTCAAAATAATTTGGCAAAAAGGATGGTTAACCAAACGTAAATCCGCTACCACCTGGTGTCCCCGTTGCGAAACCGGACTTTCCCAACACGAACAAGCCGATGGTTACAAAGAAATTACCGATACCTCGGTTTACTTAATGTTTGAATTATCCGACAAATCCAACGAATATGTCCTCGCTTGGACTACCACTCCCTGGACCCTCTCGGCCAATGTCTTACTTGCCATAAATCCTGAATTTGAATATGTTAAAGCCAAATACAACGACAAATTCCTATATCTGGCCAAATTAGCAGCCGACAGACTGGGATTGACAGATTACCAACCCGTCAACCCCAAAACTCTTCTCGGACTCAAATATAAATCTTTATTCGATATACCCGCTCAAAAAGAAGTTAACCATTTTATTGTAGAATGGGACCAGGTTGATCCAATCGAAGGTACTGGTGTCGTTCATATCGCTCCTGGATGTGGTCAGGAAGATTTTGAACTAGGCCAAAAACTTGGTGTTGATATGATCGCTCCACTAGATGAAACCGGTCATTTTTTAAATGATTATGGTGATCTTTCTGGCAAATATGCCCATGACGTCTCACCAATAGTTTTTGACTATCTTACCAAAAAAAATGTATTGTTTAAAACCGAACCTATTACCCATCGTTACCCCCATTGTTGGCGATGTAAAACAAAATGTCTTTTTCGCCTTGAAGACAGTTGGTACATCAAATCCGACGAAATCAGGCCCCGGCTTAAAGAAGCTGCTCAAAAAGTAAATTGGCATCCCAAATATGTCGGTCGAAGAATGCAAAATTGGCTGGATAATATGGAAGATTGGATGATTAGCCGAAAAAGATTTTACGGTCTTTCCCTTCCTTTTTACGAATGTAACAAATGCCAACAACTTACCGTTGTCGGAAGTAAGGAAGAATTAAAATCCCTGGCATTAAAACCGGAACTTGTAGACAACCTCCCCTCTCTTCATCGACCCTGGATTGACGAAATTACTATCAAATGCCCCAAGTGTGGACAAGAAGTCAAAAGGATTCCCGATGTCGGGGATTGTTGGCTTGATGCCGGCGTTGTCCCTTTTTCCACCCTCAAATATCTTTCCGATAAAAAATATTGGCAAAAATGGTTCCCGGCTGAATTAGTTCTGGAAATGATCGAACAAGTCAGATTATGGTTTTACTCCATGCTCTTTTTTAGCGTCACTCTGGAAAGTTCTCCTCCTTATGTAAACGTAGTTGCCCATTCCGAAGTCAAAGATGAAAAAGGTGAAAGAATGAGTAAAACCAAAAAGAATGGTATTCCTTATGATGAAGCTGTCGAAAAAATGTCGGCTGACGCTATGCGCTGGCTATATTGTCAACAAAAATCACACAATTCAGTCAATTTTGGCTATTCTATCGCCGACAATGTCAAGCGCAATTTTATCCTTATCTATTGGAATACTTATCGTTTCTTTATAGAACACGCCAACAATTACTCCTGGCAACCTGATTCAAATATTCCCACTCCTGCAAATATTCTTGACCGTTGGATACTTTCCCGACTTAACGAAACTATTTCAAAAACTACCAAATATCTGGAAAAATTTGACACTCCCAAAACCACCGCTGCTATCGAAAAATTTGTAGAAGATTTCTCGACCTGGTATGTTCGCCGCTCTCGGGATCGTTTTGACAATTATCAAACACTTTATTTTTGTCTCAAACAACTCTCTATCCTTACTGCTCCTTTTATGCCGTTTCTTTCCGAAACCATTTTTCAAAATTTAAACGGTAATCAAAAATTCGACCCAAATCTTTCTGTTCATCTTCAAAACTGGCCAAATCCCGACACTAATCTTATCGACCTTTCCTTAAACGAACAAATGGAATTTGCCCGGGAAATCTGCAAATTATCACACGCTCAACGCCAAAAAAATCAAATTAAAGTTCGTCAACCTCTGGCAAATTTAACCATCAAATCCAACAAAACATCTCTTCCCTCCCAAATTGAAGATATCCTCAAAGACGAAACCAATGTCAAAAATATTGACTGGCAAAAATCGAACTCAGATATTTTGGAGGTTATTCTCGACACCAAACTTTCTCCCCAACTGATTGAAGAAGGTGAATATCGGGATTTGGCCAGATCCATTCAGGTACTTCGTAAGGAACAAAATTTAAATTTAAACGACAAGATAAAAATTTTTGCCCCCAACTGGCCTGAAAAATATCAACAGGAATTACTGGAAAAAACCCTGGCCGTTTCGATTGAAAAATCCGACCAACTAAAAATAGAAAAGGATGAATAAAAACTTCCGGCTTCCACTAATCATCAGTCTCTTTGTACTTTTTTCGTTAAATATACTGATGGTTTTTTCACAAGCACCCACGCTTGCCCTTAAACAATTTTTTTCCTGGATAATCGGCATAATTTTATTTTTTGTTGGCATGCAAATTCATCCTAAAAATGTTAAACCATATCGGTGGTTGCTTTTCATTTTTTCTACAATTCTTATTTTAAGTCCCATTTTACTAAACAATATAACCCGAGGTTCACGTCGGTGGATAAATATTGCCGGCTTATCACTACAGCCATCTGAAATAATCAAACCTTGGCTCTTACTATTTTTGGTAAATTCCAACTTTCCAATTCTATTTTTCATCCCGGTGTCTCTGATTTTAATTCAACCAGATCTAGGCAGTGCCATCTCAACCGCAGTTTTAGCCATACCTACAATAATTTACAACAAAAAATTACTAACAACCTCAATCATAATCGGGATATTAGCAATCTTTATGTCACCCATAATTTGGAAATTTGGACTTCACGACTATCAAAGACAACGTATTACCACATTTATTAGTCCCCAAAGTGATCCTCTAAACAAAGGTTATAATGTTATTCAATCTCAAATTGCCGTCGGATCCGGTGGTATCTGGGGTAGGGGATTTAAAAAAGGGACCCAAGGACAATTATTATTTTTACCGGAAAAACACTCGGATTTTATATTTGCAGCTATGACTGAAGAAATGGGTTTTGTCTCCGTTTTTATACTAATTCTTTCTTATTTTCTTTTAATTAACACCCTTATTAAAAAAGCCTTCAGTTCCACCGATAAAGCTCAAATGCTATTTACACTTGGTATTGCTAGCCAGATATGGATTCAGGCTTTTATCAACATAGGAATGAACATCGGTATCTTGCCTGTAACCGGAATCCCTCTTCCTTTTGTCTCTGTTGGCGGTTCATCACTTATGGCTTTCTTATTTTCACTTGGTATAATATTTTCCTCCTAACAAATCAGTAGAACAAATTAATCATCTATGATACAATCGACAAGTATGAAATATGCAATTATTGCCATTTCTGGCTCACAATTTAAGGTTGAAGAGAACAAAAACTTAACTGTCGACAACCTTAATCTAAAAGAAGGGGAAACCAGTTCCACCAACCAAGTATTATTGCTAGTAGATGACAAAAGTATTTCAATTGGCAGTCCCTTTATTAAAGATGCCAAAGTCGAATTTAAAGTCATTAAAAATTATAAAGGAAAAAAACTTAAAATTTTTAAATACAAAGCCAAATCCCGCTACCGCTTAACCCAAGGATTCCGATCACAACTTTCCGATATTGAAATTACAAAAATCGGTTTATCCAAAAGCACTCCGGTTAAAAAAGCTGCTGTACCAAAAAAAGCCGCAACTACCAAAAAAGCAACTGTCTCCAAAAAAACTTCTCCCAAAAAAGTAGTTTCTAAAAAATAAATTAATTAAATTATATGGCACATACAAAATCACAAGGAAAAACAAATCAAAAATCAAATCGTCCCGGTCAGAGACGTGGAGTAAAAATTTTTGGTGGACAAAAAATAGACGTTGGTCAAATAATTATTCGACAAGTTGGCTCAAAATTCCACTCAGGTAAGGGTACCAAACTCGGAAAAGATTTCACCATCTATGCTATCCGTCCTGGTGTAGTAAAATTTCTCAAAAGATTGGGTAAGAATATCGTATCCGTAACCAAAAACTAATTCCATCTTAGAACAATTCTTTTTTAGCTGCCATCATACCACTCAAAGTACTTCTTTTTTGGGAAACCGGTATTTCAACTTCAACATAAGTTTGACCATTTTTACTTTTAACTTCCAAAGGTATTACCCTAACTGGGCCTCTCAAGCCAAACGGTACAGTTTCTAACTGGTTATCCGGAAAAACTTCACAAACTACACCTAATGGAATAGTATCTAAAGTGACAAAAGTTCCATCAGGATTATATCTAGGTTTTCTTGTTTCCATTATCAAAGATGATTTTAATGACCTATTATACATCATTTCATCCTACTTTTTTCACCTCTGTTTTCATAGTAACCTAAACCATGAAACAGATATCTCAAATCCCAACCAACCAACTCGAACCCAACCCCCTTCAGCCCAGAGGAGTTATCAATCCGGATTCAGTCAGCGAATTAGTCGAATCCATCAGAGAACATGGAATTCTTGAACCTTTAATAATTGCCAAAACTCCGGCCGGATTTCAAATTATCGCCGGAGAACGCCGATGGCGGGCGGCTCGAATTTTAAAACTTGCCTATGTCCCGGCCATAGTTAAAGAAACTACCCCGCAACAAATGCTGGAAATGGCCATTGTCGAAAATGTCCAGCGCAAAGATCTTAACCCTATTGAACGGGCAAAAGCCTTCCAACGCCTAAAAGAAGAATTTAACTTTGACAATACCCAGATAGCTAAAAAAGTCAGTAAAAGTGTCCCTTATGTCATCAATGTTCTCAAATTACTAACCCTTCCCGATGCCCTAACCGACGGTCTGATTTCAGGACTTATTACCGAAGGTCACGCCAGAGCCTTAGCCGGTATCGGAGACACCCGACTTATTATTGAAGCATACAAAATAATTTTAAAAGAAAAAGCCTCCGTTCGACGGGCAGAAGATATTGCCAGAAGAATGCGAAAAAAAATAGAAGAGGGGATTGTCCCCATTACAAAAGAAAATCTACCTCACTTTCTAAAATCCCGTCTTGATAATATTTCTACCGATATAGAATCCATCTTTGAAGACAAGACTACCAAAGTAAAAATCATTCAAACTAATGTTGTCACCAGGGTAACTTTCCAATTCCGTGGCCCTGTCGAAAAAAGATTTGACAACCTAAAAACTCTTTATCAGCACATGTGCCAAAAAGATCTGACTTCAAATGAAAACTAATATCTGATTGTCGGTACCAAACCTACCGTTTGAGGCGGCCAATACACGAAAAATGCCTTACCTACAATACTTTCTTTCGGTATCGGACCAAACTCTCTTCCGTCACGGGAATGTTCACGGTTGTCTCCAAAACATAAATATTGACCGCTAGGTACCACTCTTTCCACTCCTTCCTGATTATATTCTCCCGGGTCCGTTACATATTCCTCTGGCAAAAAGCTTTGATCCAATAACTCGCCATTCAAAAATACCTGACCGTCTCTAACCATAACCTTATCTCCCGGAACACCAATTATTCTTTTTATATACTCACACTCATCTTCCGCACATGACTCCGTTGGAGGAGCTTTAAACACTACCACGTCACCTCTTTTAGGCAAGCCAAACTGATACGACAATTTATCTGTAAGAAGATACTCTCCATTGATAAAATTTGGATGCATTGAATTACCTTTAACTTCATTAGGTTGAGCCACAAACAAATACAAAAGTACAAACACCGAAAGTGCCAATACAACCGATTGTACGAACTCTAAAATAAATGAAACCAAGGAAAACCCTTTTTCTGATTTAATTGTCTTTGCCATATTCTCTAGTTTATAACTTAAAAACTAATGCTTCAATCGGCAAAACTATATTCTCTCCAAAATTTTA
>Ga0209727_1003384_pt1 | contig 10367 bp, 13 predicted proteins | sample RifGroC1_FD_183995 | JGI IMG/M metagenome (GOLD analysis project Ga0209727, IMG submission 183995) | Groundwater microbial communities from Rifle, Colorado, USA - Groundwater C1 (SPAdes) (version 2) | ecosystem: Environmental > Aquatic > Deep subsurface > Groundwater | place: Rifle, Colorado...
GAATAAGAATACCCTGGGCTTCCCAGCGGCGCAGGGTTTTGGAGGAAACCCGCAGGAATCGGGCAGCTTGTTGGATGGTCATTGGCAGGCTGGACAAAGTTGGACATGATCTCAATTGTCCAAGTTTTGTATCCAATCTAAGTGTTAATTAATATGGGATGTTTGTCAATGGCCTTATTTGCAAGGCCTCGCCTTGCGAAGCTAGAGGAGAATTGGGGAGAGGGTGGAGTAGTCTTCTTTGAGGTTCATGAAGGCGGAATAGGAGAGAGAGGGGTTAGTTTTGGAGAAGTAAGAGAGAATTTCATCTGGTTTGATCCAGGCGGTTTGCCGCTGGCCAAGATATTCTAGGTAGGAGCATGGTTGCAAGGCCTCGCCTTGCGAAGCTTGAGAGTGGATGTATCTGGAAAGGTGGAGCAATTGTTCTTCGGAGGTGACGAGAACTGCCTTGTAGACACCTTGATAAAGGGGTCCGACGCGGTTGTATTTGCGGTTGAAATACATGGTGTATCGGGTGCAGAGGGAATTGGTGAATTTAGCGATTGATTCGGCTTGGGTTTGTTTTACAAGGAAATGGAAATGGTTGGGCATGAGGCAATAAGCAAGAAGAGAGATGGTGTCGGCAAAATTATTTAGCCTGAGAAGTTTAAGGACTTTATCTTTCTGTTTGGAATTGGCGTGGGGATCGGCGATGGTTTGGAGTAGGGAGGATTTGTTTTTAGGGAGAAGGTAGTCTTTGAGATAAGAGAGAAAAACGGAGTAGTCTTGTTCGTCTAGAAAAACGACGCGTTTTTCGACTCCGCGGTTGTAGAGATGGTAGTAGCCGTTGACGAGATATTGCTTGCGGGAATTTTTGGCAGGCATATTAGCTTCGCAGGGCCTCGCCTTGCAAACTCTACTTGATAGTTTAGCATAAAGTGGGTAAGCTGGTAGTAATGCCCCTGCTGATACTGCTGGTAATACTGATCCTGCCGATAAAGGTTGCGGCTCAAAACGTGCCTTCACAATATCAGATAGAAGGCCAGGTGCAGGATGGAGATATCATCTGTCAGGTAGAAGGAGGTTACAAAGCCTGCGATCAGGAATACGATCAGGCTATTTACGGAGTGTATATAGAAAATCCACCGCTTCTGTTGGAGAACACGGCGGTTGAGGGTCAGGCGGTAATGACGGGGGGGATGGTGACAGTCAGGGTAAATACGGATAACGGGGCAGTAAAGAAAGGGGATTTCATCACCAGCTCGAAGACGGCCGGGGTGGGGCAGAAAGCTACAGTATCCGGTTATGTACTGGGAATAGCCATGGGGGACTTGGAGAGCGGGGAGGGGAAAGTACCGATGTCTATTGGGGCCAGAGTGGCTCTGATTACAAATACGACCAGAGGCAATCTTTTCCAGACCATTAAAGACGCTTTGCTGTCGCCGACTTTGACCCCTTTAGCCTCCCTGCGGTATGTCCTGGCGGCGATTATTGCCTCGGCGGCATTTGTCTTAGGCTTCTGGTATTTTGGGAGAGTGGCCAAGACGGGGGTGGAGGCAGTAGGCAGGAATCCTTTGGCGGGGCGGCTGATTCAGTTGAGCGTAGTTCTGAACTTGTTATTGACAGCCTTGATTATGGGATCGGGGCTGGTGATTGCCTATCTGATTCTTGTATTATAAAACTATGGACTATCAATTAATTTCATTAATAGCTATGGGGATCGCTATCGCTGGGGTGGTGGTGGGGTATTTAGATTTGAAAAGAAGGCAGCATGGAGTAGATGCTGAGGCCGATGTCAAACTGAAACAGGCGCAGGAGAAAGCTGAGAAAGTCCTTCGGCAGGCTCAGGATAAAGCGCTGGAGATATTGGAGAGAGCACGTATGGATACGGAAAATAGAAATGAGAAATTAGAAATTAGATTGGATAGAGCCGAGGAGAAACAGGTTGCGGAGTTTAAGAAAGCGGTGGGGGATGCGGCGCCGGCGATTTTGGGACGGAAGATTGACGAGGAATTTGTCAGGGCGAAAGCAGAGATAGGGGAATATCGGAAACAGAAAGAGACGGAAATTGCTTTGCGGGCTGAAGAACTGGTGCGGCAAGTAGCAAAACAAGCGTTGGGTAAGGGTTTGGACATGGAGAAACATAAAGCCCTGATCGTGGCGGCTTTGGAGGAAGCTAAATCTGCCCATGTACTCTGATGTGTACGAGTTGGCCCTAACTACCCAGGACCGGGAACACCTGCTGCGGGAGATTGATATGGTAGTTGATAGTTTGTACAAGACAGAAGTAGTTACTTCGGAAGTGCGGAGACAGGTGGCGGAGGTGTTGGCAAAATATAAAGATAATTTACCGGGGGTGCGAGAGGCCGTGAAGAAAATGCGGGATATGAAAATGGAGGTCGCGCGAGATTTGTCGCAAAAAGGCGTGGAAGAGGTGTGCACTTGGGTGCGAAAGTGCTTGGGAGAGGACGTGTTGGTAGATTTTGTGGTAAAGCCGGAATTAATTGGGGGGGCCACGGTGTATTGGGAAGGCCGGTATGGAGATTTTTCTTTGAAAAAGAAACTGGAGGAGTATGGAGGAATTTGAAAAATACCTAAAAGCTACGGGGGAAACAGGATTCGTGGAGGAGATGACGCAGTCGATTGCCCAGGTGGCGGGGTTGCCGGGAGCAAAATTGGCAGAACTGGTGGTGTTTGAGAGCGGAGAGATGGGCCAGGTAACTGCTTTGGGGCAAGACCGGGTGGAAGTATTGGTGCTGGCTAGGTTTGGGGTGAAGGTGGGGAGCCGGGTGGTACGCACCGGGCAACCCTTAAAGATTGCGGTGACCGACGCGGTGGTGGGAAAGATCATGGACGGCCTAGGGCATTGGGTGGGTGGAGGGGAAGAAAAAGTGCCGCAGGCGGAGTGGCGAGCAGTGGATGTAATTCCTTCCGGCATTTCGGCCAGGAGGAAAATTAGCCGGCCACTGGAGACCGGGATTACCTTGGTGGACCTGCTTATTCCTCTGGGGCGGGGGCAGAGAGAACTGGTGATGGGAGATCGAAAGACGGGTAAGACTAATTTTGTGTTACAAACGATTTTGGCCCAGACCAGGTTGGGGACGGTGTGCGTGTATGCGGCCATTGGCAAGAGGAACACCGAGATTATGCAAGCGGAGAGTTATTTTAATAAAACCGGAGCGGCTAAAAACTTGGTGATTGTGGCGTCCAGCTCGCATGATCCGGTGGGAGAAATTTGGCTGACACCATATACGGCCATGACGGTGGCGGAATACTTCCGGGACAAGGGCCGGGATGTCCTTTTGGTGCTGGATGACATGACGGGGCATGCGAAGTTTTACCGGGAATTGTCGCTCACAGCCCGGCGATTCCCGGGGCGGGAATCATATCCGGGAGACATCTTCTATGTGCATTCGAAATTATTGGAAAGAGCCGGGTGTTTTAAGGCGGGTGCCGCCTTCGCTGACGGCTCCGGCGAGCCAAAGGAAGCCGCCATAACCTGCCTGCCGGTGGTGGACACGGTGCAGGGGGACATCACTGGGTATATCCAAACCAATCTCATGTCCATGACCGACGGGCACATTTATTTCGATTCGGATTTGTATTTTGCGGGGCGGCGGCCGGCTATTAACCCGTTTGTGTCGGTCACCCGGGTAGGCTATCAGACGCAATCGCATATCAGGAGGCTTCTGGGCCGGGAGATTGTAAAAAGGCTGTCGGATTTTGAGAAAACCCAGAGTTTTGTACGGTTTGGAGCGGAGTTGGGAGAATCGGCCCGGCAGACGTTGGCGATGGGGGAGAGATTGCTGCGGTTGTTTAACCAGCCGGCGGCAGTGACGGTGGCAGCGGATGTGCAGACAGTGGCGGCGGCGATGGTGCTGGCAGGACTGTGGGACGGATCGGAAGCCGGGAGTTTGCAGCAGAAATATGACGCGGACGAAGCTCTGCGGGCAGATGTGAAGAAAACCATTGATGAGACTACGACTTTAGAGCAGTTAATGAAGGTAGTGCGGGAGAAAACATGGCTAGCAAAAGACAAATAGACAGCGAGAGACTGGGCCTTTTGGAGATTAAAAGTCTGGTGGACGCGTATGAAGAAATTGCGGCCGGGCGGATGCAAAAAGTGCGGTCGGCAGTGCTGACGGCGCGGGAGTTTTTGGGAGGATTGTCTGAAGTTTTTGGGGAAGTGAAGTTTAATTACACCAAGGAAGTGCTGACGGTGGAGAGGAAGAAACGCTTGGGAAAGACAGTGGCGGTGTGGATTTCGGCTAATGCGGGATTGTATGGAGACATTGTGGAGCGCAGTTTCCAGCTGTTTGCCGATTATTTGGCTAAAAATCAGGCGGAGGCGGTGGTGGTGGGAAGACTGGGAACAAAAATGATGGCGGACAGATTGCCAAAAATGTTGTACAACTATTATGATTTGGAAGATGATCGGGTGGAGGTGGAAGATTTGGTATTGGTCATGAGATATTTGCTGCAGTATCAAAAAATTGTGGTATTTTACGGACAATTTAAAAGTTTGGTGAATCAGGTGCCTACAGCTACGGCAGTATCGGGAGATGAATTATATGAGTTGAAGCCAGAGGAGCAAAAGAAGCATCAATATTTGTTTGAGCCGAAGATTGGAGAGGTGCTGGAATTCTTTGAGGGACAGATGTTGACGACGATGTTTGAGCAGACAGTGCACGAGTCGCAGCTGGCTAAATTTGCGTCCCGATTGATGGCTTTGGACACTGCGGTGGAAAACATTGACAGAAAAGTGACACAATTGAATCAAGCTGGAGTGCGTCTGAAACACCGCCAAGATTCGCGAAAGCAGTTAAATAGAATAGCAGGCATTAGTTTATGGCAATAACCAGAAAACAAGGCAAGGTCGTAGGTGTGCGGGGCCAGGTGGCAGAGGTGGAGTTTGGGGGCGAGAAACCGGGAATGAGAGAGATTCTGACAGTCGATGGAGCTATATTGCAAGTGTACTCGTCGTCAAAAACGGGCACGTTTTATTGCTATGTGTTGACTGGGGCGGAAAAGTTGGCGCGGGGTATGGGTGTGGTGTGTACGGGTGATGTCTTGCAAATTCCGGTAGGAGAAACGGTGTTGGGACGGGTGATGGATATTTTTGGACGGTCGGTGGATGGCCAAGGTGAGTTGCCGGCGGGCAAAAAATCTTCGATTTTTCGAGAGACCGTGTCGTATTCGGAACTGGTGGCAGAGGCGGCGGTGTGGGAAACGGGAATTAAGGCCATTGATGTGTTTGCCCCACTGGTGCGGGGAGGGAAGATGGGCCTGTTTGGAGGAGCAGGAGTAGGTAAGACCTTGCTTTTAACGGAGATCCTGCACAACGTAGTCACACTAGGTAAGAAAGATAACAAGGTATCAGTGTTTGCGGGTGTGGGAGAGCGGACGCGCGAAGGTCAGGAACTGCATGAGGAGCTGAAAGCTAGGGGGATTTTGCCGGCGGTGTCGCTAGTTTTTGGTCCCATGGGAGAGAATGCGGCCGTAAGATATCTGACGGGTCTGGCGGGCGTGACGGTGGCGGAGTATTTTAGAGACGAGCTGAAGAAAGACGTGCTGTTTTTTATGGACAATGTGTTCAGATTTGCCCAGGCGGGAAATGAGCTGGCCATGCTCATGAATACTATTCCTTCAGAGGATGGATATCAGGCGACGTTGGCCTCGGAAATGGCCGGGTTTCATGAGCGGCTGGTGTCTACAAAGAGCGCGGGGATTTCGGCCATTGAGGCCATATACATTCCATCAGATGACTTTTTAGACCACGGTATCCAGTCGATTTTCCCGTATCTCGATTCGGTGGTGACGTTGTCTCGGGCGGTGTATCAGGAAGGGAGACTGCCGGCAATTGATATTTTGGCCTCGGGATCGACAATCATTAACGTAGAGACGGTGGGTCAGGTGCATTACGAGACGGTGATCATGGCGCAATCGATGCTCAAGAAAGCGGAGAGCCTGGAAAGAATGGTGAGTTTAGTGGGAGAAGCAGAATTGTCTCCGGAAAATCAACTGTTGTACCGCCGGGTTAGAAAGCTGAAAAATTTCATGACCCAGAGCTTCTTTGTGGCCGAGGAGCAGACGGGACGGGCGGGTAAATACGTGCCGGTGGCCACTACGGTGCAGGACACCCATGACATTTTGACGGGAAAGTATGATCAGGTGGCGGAAGAGAAGTTTTTGTATATTGGAAGTGCTGGTGAGATAAAACTCTAAGCACTAAATTCTAAACTCTAAACAATAACAAATGATCCAAGATCAAAATTCAAAAAAATACGACCTAGAGGAAAGAACGTTTAGTTTTGCTAAAAAGGTAAGAGAGTTCGTTAAAAAAATTCCAAGATCGGAGACGAATAGGGTGTATGTTGATCAGCTGATAAGATCATCTAGTTCTATTGGAGCAAACTATATTGAGGCGAATGAATCCATGAGTAAGAAAGATTTTGCAATGCGGGTCAAAATTTGTCGTAAGGAAGCTAAGGAAACCAGATACTGGCTAAATTTAATCGAGGTAAGTGGAGGGGAGTTAGAGAACGAAAAATTGGCTTTGGCTCGAGAGGTTGAAGAATTGATGAAGATTTTTGGGTCGATAGTAGAAAAGGTTAAATTTTGATACTTAGAATTTGATGATTTGTATTTATTTAGAATTTAGGATTTAGATATTAGAATTTAACTGGATATGGCAAACCTAATTTCAGTGGTAGTTAGAGACCGCAAGGGAGTGGTGTGGGAAGGGCAGGCGACGGCGGTGACGGGGCGGAATGTGGTGGGAACATTTGACGTATTACCCGAACACTCGAATTTCATTTCCATTATCTCCAAAAAGTTGATTGTTAAGACCGCAGACAAGAAAAACAGGGAATTTAACGTGGAGTCGGGGATTATGCAAGTGCGCGAGAACAAGGTGATGATATACTTGGGTGTCAAATGAGCAAGAGTTTTGAATTTTATAGGTTGAAAAACGGGGTAAGAGTGGTGTTGGTGCCCATGAGTGGGGTGAAGTCGGTGGGGGTAGGGGTGTATGTAGGGACGGGGAGCAGGCATGAAACTGAAAAGGTCAATGGAATATCGCATTTTCTGGAACACATGGTATTTAAGGGGACTAAAAAGTTTCCCACCCCCGCTGACACCAGTTATCTGGAGGGGTTGGGGGCAATTCAAAACGCCTGGACAGACGTAGACGCGACTGCTTACTGGTGCAAGTTGCCTAGCGATAAATGGCGGGAGGGATTGGAGATGGTCAAGGAGTTGGCATTATATCCTACTATCCCAAGTAAAGATTTAGAGATAGAGCGGGGAGTAATATTGGAGGAAATTCAAAGGAGAAATGATAGGCCAGATGAGTTAGTGGCAGAAGGGTTGCAAGCGGTGATGTTTCCCAATAGTGCTTTGGGGAGACCAACTTTGGGAAGACCGGAGATTATAAAAGGCCTATGTAGAGCAGACTTTTTGAGGTATCATCAATCTCAATACAGGAGTGCCAATGTAGTGGTTTCCCTAGCGGGAAACTTAGCGTCTAGCGTTAAGCGTTCAGTGGCCGATTGGTTCGGAAAGTTGCCGGAGGGTAAAGCTAGAGGGTTTGAGAAGGTGGGGAAGGTAGGGAGGGGGCTGAAGATTGTAAACAAGAAGCTGGCTAACCAGGCGCATGTGGAACTGGGGGTACAAGGTGTGAACGTGACTGATCCTAGAAGATTTGCTCTAACCATCTTGACTAGTTATCTGGGACAGGGACTATCATCGAGACTGTTTATGGAGCTACGGGAAAAGCGGGGATTGTGCTATGCGGTGCAGGCATCCGAGAGTAGGTGGCGAGATACGGGTGAGTGGGACGTGTATGCTGGAGTAAATATTGACAAGTTGGAGGAAGCGCTGGTGGGGATTTTAAGTGAATTAAGTAGGACTAAGCAGACTAAGTTGACTAAGAAAGAGCTGGCGCAGACCAAAGAAAAGATTCGGGGGCCCATAATTTACTCCATGGAGGATCCGGTTAAACAAATGAATTGGTATGCCAAGCAAGCGTTGGATCGTCCGGAGGAAATGATGGATTATGATACTATTATATCTAGACTGATGGGGGTGACAGCAGAGCAGGTGCAAGCAGTAGCCCGGGATTTGTTCAGAACTGAAAAGTTAAATTTAGCTGTGGTCGGGCCGATTGAGAAGAAAAGAGAAGAAGCTCTTCTCAAACTCCTGAAAATATGAGCGATTTGCATGAAGTGGTGATTACAGCAATTGTGGTTAAGAAGGGAAAATATCTGGTCATGCGCAGATCGGCAAGTGAAAAACGATTTCCATTGCGTTGGACTGTGCCAGGAGGTCGCCTTGAGGTGGTTGAATATACTGCCCGGCCTAAGGACGCGCATGATTACTGGTACAACGTGCTGGAGAAAACTTTGGAAAGGGAAGTAAAAGAAGAGACGGGGATAGTCATAAAGAATGTGGATTATGTAACCAGTCTGGCGACGGTACATAAAGACGGTCGGTCGTCTTTAGTTATCTCGTGCGTGGCAGATTACAAATCAGGAAAAGTAAGGCTACAGGAGGAGGAGTGTGATGATTACGCTTGGGTGAGCTTAAAAGAAGCCAAGAAATACGATTTAATAGATGGAATATATGATGAACTAGTAATGACAGAGTTGAAACGGAGGGGTAAAAAAGTGGTGTGGGAGAGAAGGAGAGGACCTGTAATATAATTTCTAATTTCTAATTTCTAATTTCTAAACTTTGAGCACAATTTGTTTTTTGGCTATTGACATGGATATGGGGAAGCGTCTTTAATAAAGTATGACGCTTCGGAAAAAAGAATTGAAAATTAAGAATTTAAAATTGAAAATTACGTCTAGGCCTGTAGTAAAAAACGAGAAATTTGACTTCTGGGGAGTGTTCAAGAACTTCTTGTTGGTGGGAGGAGATTTGGTTTAGTCGGGGTGAAGGGAATTGGACCCTTTGCTTCGCGGTCCCGAACCGCGCGTTCTACCGATGAACTACACCCCGGTTTGAGTGTCCCCAGGAGGAATTGAACCTCCATCGGAGGTTTAGGAAACCTCTGCTCTGTCCGTTGAGCTATGGGGACGCGTAGTAATTATACGTCATATATGTCATATTGGACGTATATGGCGTATCAAATTCTGCCTCCGCATGGCGGATACAGAAAATTATTGTCGTATCAGCTGGCGACTGTAGCTTTTGATTTTGGATTGGAGTTTGCCAACAGATACATCGGGACCAAGTCTCGAACCCACGATCAAATTGTGCAGGCTTTGCGGTCCGGGAAGCAGAATATTGTGGAAGCTAGTATGGCCTCGGGGACTTCTAAGAAGACGGAAATTAAGTTGTTGGGGGTGGCTCGGGCTAGCTTGGAAGAAGCGTTAGCAGATGCAGAGGACTTTCTGCGGCAACACGGTTTGGTCTTGTGGCCGAAGGAGGACCCCAGGATTCTGGAGATTCGAAAGCTTGGCTATACGTCCGATAGGTCTTATAAAACTTATGTGACATATATGGGTGACCCAGAGTCGGCGGCAAATTGCCTGCTATGTGTTATTCACCAGACAAATTTCTTGTTAGATCGGCAAATTCAAGCCGTAGAAAAAGAATTTTTAGAAAGCGGCGGGTTGAGCGAGCGGTTGTATAAAGCCCGTCAAAATGCCCGTTAGCGTAAGGAAACGGCGTAGAGGTTGGGGACGGAGGTTTTGGAGTTGGAGGAGAGGTTGGCAAGGATGAGCAGCTGTTTGCCAGAGGGGTAGGGGAAGGCAAAGCTGTTTTCCATGGGGCCGGCATAGACGACGGTGGCATTTTGCCCATCGTACTCCAGAACAGTGATCTTGCCTTTCTCGGTGAGGAGGAGGTGGGCAGAGTCAGGAAACCAAGAAACGCCTGTGGGAACAGCAAAGTTCCGGTCTTCTTCTAGATCGTAAACGTAAGTTTGTCCCTCGACTAACGCTCGGGATTGGGATTGAGTGGAGGAGCCGGGAAGGGGGCGAATGAGATCATCCGGGATGGAGGCTGAAGCGGTGGCGGTATACAGCAATTTGTTTTCTTTGGGCGACCAGACCAAGTTGCCGGCAGCGGTGGCTAAGATGTCTTGCAGGGTTTGGGGGAGGGTAACCAGCAGATTGACTTTGGGGGGAGTTTTCCAGGCGGCGGAAGTAGTGGCGATTTCTTGGGCTTGGCGGTTGATTAAGCCTAGAGGTGATTCAGTCAGATCCAGTAAGTAGAGTTTCTTACCACTGGTAAAGGCGATTTTGGTGTTGTCTGGCGAGAGGACGGGAGCACTGGCCCCGGAAGTGGTGATGGCCTTCAGGGATGGGACAGAAGGAAAGAGGGTAGCGGTGCCCCGGGTGACAATTTCGGCCTCGACTTTGAGAAGTTTGGACCAGGGGGAG
>Ga0209727_1003386_pt1 | contig 10366 bp, 10 predicted proteins | sample RifGroC1_FD_183995 | JGI IMG/M metagenome (GOLD analysis project Ga0209727, IMG submission 183995) | Groundwater microbial communities from Rifle, Colorado, USA - Groundwater C1 (SPAdes) (version 2) | ecosystem: Environmental > Aquatic > Deep subsurface > Groundwater | place: Rifle, Colorado...
TTGTGATGGCTGGTTCCATGGTGGCAAATATTGGAGCATATCTGTACCACTTGGTCATGGGACGACTGCTTGGTCCCAGTGGATACGGTGAATTATCTTCGCTTCTATCTATTTTCTATATTTTTACCGTCCCTTTAAACGTCGGAACAATCGTGCTTGTCAAATTTATCTCTTCCATGAAAGCACATGGAGAGCTTGGCCAGGTACGAACCCTTTTTGTCAAAGTGACAAAAGCCTGCCTCGTCGGAAGTATAGTTTTTCTTCCTGTTATTATTTTTGCATCACCTTTTATTAGTTCCTTTTTACATATCCAGTCAACCATATTATTTATCCTTGTCTATAGTATTTTTGTTATTTCATTAGTAACGGTTATCGCGACAAGCGCGCTTCAGGGATATCAGAAGTTCTTATGGGTAAGTATGTTTGGAGCCGGCTCTATCATTTTGAAGCTTCTAGTAAGCATTCCGGCGGTCCGTTTCGGGGTATACGGAGCGCTTTGTGCCATGGTCGGATCGTCATTAGTGATGTATCTTCTTTATTTTCTTCCACTCCGGTTTATTTTTCAGGTCAAAGAAGCATCAGCTCTCACCATAACCCCCCGCGAGGCGATCCGATATGCAGTTCCGTCGCTTTTCATTATTCTCGGCATGACATCACTCTATTCAACGGATGTGATATTAGTCCGTCACTTTTTCCCTGGCTATGAAGCAGGACTCTATGCGTCCTTAGCTGTTCTCGGGAAAATAATTTTTTATGCATCATCAGCAATCGCAGTTGTGATATTTCCTGTGTTATCGGAGAGGACAGCAAAAGGAGAGAAGGGAACGAAACTCATATTTATTGCACTTGCTGGTGTTACCGCTGTATCAATAGCTATTACGCTTTTGTATGTTGCATTCCCACAGTTTATTATCCGGATGTTTTTTGGTAGTTCCTATATTCAGGCAGCACCGCTTTTGGGGCTGTTTGGCATATTTCTTATGCTGTATTCAATGGGCAATATGCTTACCATGATATTCATGGCTCTCGGGAAGGTGAAGATGTGGTTTATTCCCGTCCTCTGTGCGTTCGTGCAAATACTAGGGATAATCATCTATCATTCATCACTGACATCAGTCATCCTGGTAAATGCCGCCTCCTGTCTTATTTTAGTTTTAAGCCTATTGGGGTATTATATAAAACAAAATTATGAAAAAGTTTAGTTTGATTATCCCTGTATACAAACAGGGAAAAACCATTAAAGAGAACATCCTTTCTATCCTTGAAGTGTTGAAAGCTATCTCAATTCCGTTTGAAATTATTCCAGTTATTGATGGGAAATTGGACAACAGTGAAAGAGAAGCAAAGAAAGTGAAAGATTCACGGGTTCACGTCGTTGGATATGCAAATAATCGTGGTAAAGGGTACGCAGTACGATATGGATTTGCTCATGCCGATGGGGACGTTGTCGGGTTTATGGATGCAGGCGGGGATCTGAAGCCGGAAGCACTGCTTCCGATGCTTGCGCAATTTGAATTTCAGGATGCGGATGTGGTTCTTGGGAGCAAGCGCCATCCGGATTCGAAAGTCGATTACCCGGCCTACAGGAAAATTCTTTCATGGGTGTATCAAAAATTTGTGAAAGTTTTATTCGGCCTTGAAGTACGCGATACGCAAGTCGGAATGAAACTCTATAGAAGAAAAGTACTGGAAGATGTGCTGCCGAGACTCCTTGTGAAACACTTTGCTTTTGATATAGAGATTCTTGCGGTTGCGTATCATTTGGGATATAGAAAGATATATGAGTCTCCTGTTGAAATTAACTTATTTTTTTCAAAAACAAGTATCGCATGGTCAAAATTGTCCGGTGTCATTTACAACATGATGCAGGATACGCTTGCCGTATTTTATCGGTTGAAGATCCGCAGGTACTACGACGATGCCTCAAAACGCAAATGGCGCTATGATCCGGAACTGAACTTCAGAATCAACGTAGGGTGAGGGTGGATTTGACAGATCTTATATAATCTTATATAATCTTATATATATGAACAATACATTCGATTTTCGATTACAACATGTTTCCCAAGACATCTGGCTAAAAATTACTCAAATTGAGGCTCTTAAGGGTAAATGGGAAGGGAGTACGAAGCTTAGCCCTCAAATATTGGGTCGGTTAAAGCAGTCCGTACTTGTCACCTCAACTGGTTCTTCTACACGTATTGAAGGATCAAAGTTGTCTGATGAAGACATCGAAAAAATGCTTCAGGGTATATCAATTCAGAAGTTTAGCAATCGGGACGGACAGGAAGTTCAGGGGTATTATGAGCTTCTCCAAAATGTATTTAACTCCTGGGAGTCACTTATATTTAATGAAAATCTAATGAAGCATTTTCATAAAGAGTTACTGAAATATGCTGAAAAAGATGCAGTACATCGGGGTGAGTATAAGAAAAAGGAAAACGCGGTACAAATGATTAACGAGGCGGGAGAATCGGTTGGAATTCTTTTTGAAACAACCAAGGCCTATTTAACCCCTAAAGAAATGTACGAGCTTGTAGATTGGACCAAAACGGCGCTCGAACAAAAAAAATATCATCCGCTTCTGGTGATCGCTCATTTCCTTGTTGAATTTCTCAATATTCATCCGTTTGAGGATGGGAACGGCCGGCTTTCAAGAATATTGACCAATCTGCTGCTACTGAAGCTTGGGTATGTATATATGCCTTATGTGTCACACGAAAAGTTAATTGAGGACAACAAGCCGGACTATTATGTATCTCTTCGCAAAAGTCAAAAAACTTTGCGAACCAAACAGCCGGATATATCATCTTGGATCCATTTCTTTTTGGATATATTACTGACCCAATCTCAAATGGCAATACAATTGCTCACACAGACGAATATCGAAACGCTTCTATCGCCAAAACAGTTCCTCGTATGGAACTATATGGAAAAAGTTTCCGAAACGACACCGAGAGAAATTTCGAATAAGACAGGCGTACCAAGACCGACGATAAATCAGGTCATAAATAAGCTATTGGATTTAAAGATGATAGAACGAATTGGTCAGGGTGCAACGACGCGATATCGAAAGGTATGATCCTGAACTCAACTTCCGAATCAATGTAGGGCAGGGGGCTAGCTTTTAAGCAATTAATTGATTATTCATGTACCCATTATTTTGTATTTGACAAACCATTAGGTGATACCTTATACTTCTACTTAGATTAAACCATCGGGTGAAAGGGGAACTATGGACGACGTACTAAAAAGACTGACAGAAAAGAAGCAAAAACTAGACGGCTATAGACCGTTATCTTCTGCTCTTGTAAATAATCTTCAGGAGTGGTTTAAGGTGGAATTAACCTACACTTCAAACGCCATTGAGGGTAATACGCTCAACAGAAAAGAAACCGCACTCGTTGTAGAGGAAGGGATAACGGTACGGGGAAAAACCCTCAAGGAACATTTAGAAGCAATCAATCACGCCGATGCTATGGATTTCATCCAATGTCTTGTCGGAAAAAAGCGGAAAGACATTACCCAACGGGATGTGTTGGATATTCATGCATTGATCCTTAAAAAGATTGACGATGAAAACGCAGGTAGATACCGGAATGTTGCGGTACGGATTCTGGGAGCGGATGTTATACTCCCAAATCCCATGAAAGTCCCAGAATTGATGGATGAGTTTTTTGTATGGCTCCAGGGAAAAAATACTGATCACCCTGTAACCATAGCAGCTGATGCTCACGTAAAGTTTGTCTCCATTCACCCGTTCATTGATGGCAACGGCAGAACAGCTCGTCTTCTTTTGAACCTGCTTTTGATGCAAACGGGCTATCCGCCCGCGCTTGTCCGAAAAGAGGATCGGGATATTTATATAGACAGCATCGAAAAGGCACAACTCACAAACCAACGGGAAGAATACTACAAAGTTATATATCGGGCAATTGACCGCTCACTGGATATTTATCTTGATGCAGTTGAGGGAAAAACACCGCAGACTGCCGTTGTACAAAAAAAGCTCCTTAAAATTGGGGAGTTGGCGAAAGAGACAGGTGAGAAGAATCTTAATGCGATCCGTCATTGGATGGAAAAGGGACTCCTGGAGGTTGCAGAACACACGGATGCAGGCTATCAACTCTTTGATCGCTCAATGGTGGAGCGGGTAAAAGAAATACGGAGACTCCAAAAGGAAGAACGATTGAGCATTGAGGAAATTAAAAACAAGTTAGGTAATAGGTTCTAACTATTGAAAATAGTTCTTATAAGCAAAGGCCACCTGTTCCAAAAAAATTCTCTTAATATGGAAAAGACTTCCTTGTTCGTAGAATAGAATCAGTGCTTTTTTATATTCATCTATATCGACGCTTCGATAAGAAAGTGGATAATTATCCCCTGCAAGAAAAATTGCATTGACAAGCATTCTGCTCGTTCTTTTGTTGCCATCTGAATACGGTTGAATATATGGGAACATAACAGAGGCGATAAAAGCCTTCTCGAGTGAAATTTTATCGTCATTTATTATGTTTACAGTTTCACGAACCGCATCCTCAATCTGAAATTTATTATCAAGAGGTTTATAAACCGTGCCGGTAATTCCCACTGCTTCATTTCTAATACCGGTATTTATATTTAATCCCTGAACAATAATATTGTGTAACTGATTTATTTTTGAAACTGCCAACTGACTAAAATCATCCCTGTTTTTCAAAATAGTATCAAACGCTTTTTTGTGATTTAAAATCATTGTTACTTCATCCTTTGAATGTCCCTCTGCTGAGACACCTTTTTTTATTAGCTCTTCAGTCTCCAGCAAAGAATAGGTATTGCCTTCAATTTTTGACGACTTCCACGAAAGCTCAATGACGAACCTTTCAAGTTCTTTTTTATAAATATCAAAACTCAACTCTGACACCTTAGCTGAAAAGCTTTTACGAACATCTCGAATTTCATTTAGCTCAATTTCAGAAAATAGATTTTTTAAATGTTGTAAAACAGTAAAATCAAAGGATTTTTTGGCATTGGGCCGTTGATCGGGATCCAATTTAAAATATGTTTCTAAATCGAAATACCGTAAAAGCGGGTTAACTTCTGCCGAGACGTATCTCGTGCTTGAGGCTTTCCCTTCAACTTTGATAAGTTTCTTGTCCAATAAGACATTCAAATCGCGAATCAAGGTGGGACGTGACACCGACTCCGTTTTTTCAAGCAGCTTTTGAACATCTTCACGAGAGATGCCATTGGATTGACTAATGATATTTAAGGCAGATTTTTGCCTATTTGTTAATATCGTCTCATTCATATGCCAATATCGTCTCATTTTGAGACGATCGTGTCAAGCTTTGTTGGTTAGAGGGTGATCAATAAGTCGATACCGTTCTTCACTCGGAAAAGACTTCGTTTCCTTATAAACCATCAATACGAGTTTATGCGCCTCTTTCCATGCGTGTAAATTTTCAAACGACTCCATATCTTAAATCTTATATCATAAATCATATATCATAAATCATATATCATAAATCCTACATCCTAAATCATACATCATAAATCCTACATCCCCAACCCCCAACCACGAACCCCCCCAGCCCATACTTGCAATTATTTTCACCATTTGATATACTTTCACTGTTTAGTGAAAATGCCTATATGAGTGAAAATACACTAATAAATCAGCTTCCAAACCGTTTTCCCGGGGGAGTAGCTCTCGAGAAGCTTGTTGTGCCATCTGCAGGTATGGGTCAGCCAGATATCCAAGGAGTGTTAAAAATCAAAAATAGAGAGTTTCCTGTCGTTATTGAGGTCAAAAATACAGGTGGAACAGCTGCGTTTAGAGAAGCCGCTCTGCAAGCTAAAGCGTATGCTGTGCAAGATGGAGCTGTTCCTTTTGTGGCAGGACAGTTTTTTGGTGAGAGCGCCCGACAAGTGGCCAAAGAAGAAGGTGTAGGTATCATGGACTTAGCCGGTAATTTCTACCTCAAACGAGGGGATGTGTATATTGAAAAAATTGTTGACAAGAATCCTTTTACCCAAAAAGTTCCCTTAAAAAATCTTTTTGCTCCTATTTCCAGCAGAATTACCCGTGTTCTTCTCACTCAACCTGCAAAGACTTGGTTGCTTGGCGAATTATCACAGGAAGCTAATGTCAGTTTGGGTCAAACACACAAGACTATTGACCGGATGATTGAAGAGGAATTGGTTGAATGGGACCAAGATAATAAGTTGGTGTTAAAAACTCCAACCAAGCTTTTGGAGGCATGGAAAAGTGTCTATCCATCCTACAAGCTGCAGAAATTTACTTTTTTCAGCTATCAGTCAAACTACATGGCTATCCTTGCCTCTGTACTGGAGAAATCCGATAATCGTCTATTTGCTCTTTCATTTTTTAGTGGAGCTGATTTGGTTGCCCCATTTATCAGAGGTATTACCAGAATACAATTTTATATACAACAACCGAGTGATGTTGAGAAATGGAAAACTGATCTTGGGCTCCAGGAAGTAGAGAGTGGCGGTAATATCGAACTTTACGTTCCGTACGACAAAGGTGTGTTTTACAAAACCCGGAAAACATCTTCTGAGGCAGGAGATGTTCCCATAGTCAGTAATATTCAGCTCTACATGGATCTGTTTAATAACCCGGCTCGTGGGGCTGAACAAGCCGAACACCTCCGTGAGGAAAAGTTTACGTTTTAAAGTGATAGAGCTATGGTAAATACTCAAAATGAACGAACTAAAGCTACATTTGTATCCAATATAGCCGATGTGTCTTTGTCGCATCTGTTGGAGTTGATGATTGCGCTTGGCTCTTATAGGGAGGGATTAGTGTTGGTTGGCGGTTGGGTACCTTATCTTCTCTTAAAGCAATACCAAAATCCCGAAGTCAGTTTTCAGCACGTTGGGTCAAAAGACATTGATATTGCAGTGAATCCAGCGCTGATTGATGAGGCAAAATATGCCACCATATTAGAATTACTTGAACAGCGTGGATATAAACCCAAAGAAAAAACTACATTCTCTTTTGTCAAAACAGTTACGACCACGAAGGGAGAAGAAATAATCCAGATAGATTTTTTGGGACCGGAGTATGGCGGGACACCAAAGAATAAACGTCACCAGCGGGTTCAAGACAATTTTTTAGTTCGTAAAGCCAGAGGTGCGGATGTGATGTTTGACCATGCCATAGAGGTTACATTAGAAGGTAAACTTCCTGACGGGGCACAAGGGAAAACAACCATTAAAATGGCAAATATTGTAGGCATTATGACCATGAAGGGCATAGTCATCGGTTCTCGATATAAACAAAAAGATGCCTACGATATCAATAGCTTGGTGTTGTATTACAAGTCAGGACCATTTGCTGTGGCTGAAGAAATCCGTCCATTTAAAGATCATGGGTTGATTAAGGAAGCTCTTGATGCTATCCATGACAAATTTCGTTCGCGGGAAGCTGAAGGACCCAATTGGGTCGCTGATTTTCAAGAGGCTATTGGTGAATTCAGAGAGCAAATAAAAACCGCAAGTTATTTACAAATCCAGCGATTTTTAACGGCTCTCAACTAATAAAAATATGAAGCCTGCTCTAAAGAATGTACTTACCAGATCAACGTTTACCTCCCGCTTTGACAAAAAAATCTTCGAGAACATCTCCTGGTCGTGCGGCAATTTACAAAACCATCATGACGTAGCCACTACATTGAAAGGAAAAAATCCCCATACCATTACCGTTTTAAACGAGTCTTTAAAATATGAGTATAGAAACAGAAAAGAATACGTTAAAAAAACCAAAATACCAATAAACAGCAAATATCGGGAATTGCTGTACCACTATTTTTTTGAAGAGTATCGTGAAAATGAAGGAAATGAACTCTATGGTCAGTGGCTGGATAAATACCTTCCGCTCCATAAGAAAGAGAGAAAATACGAATTTGTAGATGAGTATATTGTCAAATATGAATTGGAGATCAGATATAAAGCCCAAATTCTTAAAAGGTTTAAAAATCAAGAAAATTTATTCAAAAAACGAATGAGGATTGATAGGGATAGATTGTACAATCTTCCTGAACCGCTCAATTACTTTGATTGGCGGAATCCTTACGACAATATTTTTGTTTGGGAAGAAAATGGTCAGAAGGTAGCCAGACGCGGCGGCAGCGGTTCATCCGGTGGTCGTGAGACCAACAGTATTTTTATTTTCGGCCTACTGGAATTAAACAAAAACCAAAATGTCCCTTCTTATCTGTTTCTCTATACAATGGAAAACGAGTTGCTATTTATAAAAAGGTTTAACAGCCTTTGCGTACCGCAATATGATATTGGCGCAAACTATGATTTGGAGCGATCAGAAGAAGAAATACTTAAGCAAGGTGGAACTTTTTTGCGTTGGAATCTATTGGATGAAATTAAAGAGATTGATATCGTGCTTGAATAAGTCGCCGGAATGATCAGTCTAATTATTGATCTAAATAACCAAGAACCACGAACCACCATTAGGAAGTAGCGAATTAAAGATCTGTGGCTAAAATAACCTCTTTTTCCTCACTATATTCTTTTGAAATTATGTAAGCCTCTGGAAGATGAAGGCTGTGGTTCCTTCGTTTAAGATGGTCAATATCCCGTTTTGAAGTACTCGTTTTTACTTCTAAAGCGATCTTTTCATCAACAATAAAATCGATTTCACTTCCACCGTCCTTATTATAGAAATGAATAGTATGATTAATGTTAAGATTTTGGAATACACCCTGCTCGAAAAGTTGTCCCTCAGAAGCCTTCCCTAAATTATTCACCATTCCCACATCGCAAAGAAAAAGTTTCTGCATTCCGGCAGCCTGCCGGTCGATACTGCTGGAAAACTTTGAAATAAGGGAAATAAAATATGTTTTTTCTAAAAAAGAAAGATAAGAATAAACTGTTTCTCGGGAAACGCCTAAACTGGCAGCTAATTTTGACACCTCAATCCGTGATCCAACTCGAGGGATTAAAAGAAGAATCAAGTCACGAAGTTTTGTAGTATCCTTAAAATCAGCCAGACTTTTAACGTCATTTTCATAATAGGAGGTAAAAATTTCAGAAAGCATTGCCTTCTTTCGCTCCGGATCCTGTTGAAGTACCACTCTGGGGAATCCGCCGTATTCCAGGTATTCTTGGTAGAAAGGAATGAGCTTACTATATAAAATATTGTTTTTAGAGATAGCTTTTTCGGAAAATGATACTAACCTCTTTTGTGTTATTCCTTTAAATATTAAAAATTCAAAGAAGGTGAGAGGATAGATTTCAAAAATAAACTTTCTTCCGGCCATAGATTCCGGAAAGAGGTTTTTCAGGTAGTAACTGCTTGAACCGGTGAGAACAAACTTCACATCAAAGTGGTCCTTTAAATATTTCACCACTGATCCGATTGATGATACGTGTTGTATTTCATCGAGAAAAACATATGCTTTTGATTGATTATTTACGCCGAAAACTGCTAGATTATTCCAAATCGCATCATAGTTTTCTTCCTCGAATATTTTGCGATTCAGAGGATTCTCTAAATCTAACTTGACTTTATTTGAGTTTTTAATCAAAGAAAAAAGATGATCTAAAAGTGTGGTTTTTCCTACTTGGCGCATACCGGTTATAACAGTAATTTCAGGAGTTTCCAGCTCTCTTTCTAATTGCGGGAGGACAAGCCGAGGGTAAAACATAGTGTCTATATCTTACACAAGAGGAGGGTATTTGTCAACTAGTAACTTACAAATGCGGGTATGTATAGATAAGGCGGTAACTGATGTATCACATGACGAGAGTTGAGCATGTTAATAGTATATCATTCGTTATATTTTTTCTTGAAGACTAAAACCCCCGAACTAGCAACCCCCATCCAAGAACCAAGAACCATGAACCAGGAACTAAGAACCAGCAACTAGGAACCAACATAGGTGTTAGAATGATAAAAGACTATGAGCGACATATCAAAACTGGAAGCATGGAGAGAGGCGCATAAATTTGTTCTTACCATATATAGATTGACCAAAAAATTTCCCTCGGAGGAACGATTCCGATTAGTGGACCAACTTTGCCGATCAGCAAGTTCAATACCTGCGAATTTGGTTGAAGGAAACGGAAGATCGTACAAAAAGGAATATCTTCAATTTGTTCATCTGTCCAGAGGATCGTTAGATGAAACGAAATACCATTTACTTCTTGCAAAAGATTTAGGATATATTACAGAGAAAGAGTATGTCGATCTTATCAATAATGCTGATCAAATAGGAAGAATGATCAATGGACTAATTAAATACCTCCGTTCCATCTAGCAACCACCAACCAGCAACTAGCAACTAACAACCCCATCCCCAACCAGGAACCACGAACTAAGAACTAGGAACCCCCCAACAACTAG
>Ga0209727_1003390_pt1 | contig 10354 bp, 10 predicted proteins | sample RifGroC1_FD_183995 | JGI IMG/M metagenome (GOLD analysis project Ga0209727, IMG submission 183995) | Groundwater microbial communities from Rifle, Colorado, USA - Groundwater C1 (SPAdes) (version 2) | ecosystem: Environmental > Aquatic > Deep subsurface > Groundwater | place: Rifle, Colorado...
TTTTTGGGGAAAGTTCAAAGAGGTATGGACGTAATTCAATAATAAACTCAAAGACCATTGCTATTTTCTTTTCTAATTTGAGAAAAGTTCTCAGTAAATTACCAACTAATTTAATAGCTGCATGGATGAAAGGAATAGTTGATGGGGATGGTTGGGTATGCTTAAAAGAAGGCAACAAGCTAAAAAATATTGGAATAGCAACTGCGAAAAAAGAACAGGCAATATTTGCACAGACAATGCTTTTAAGAATTGGAATACTATCAAAGATAGAATGCCAGAAGGTAGGTACCTCATTCGGATTTATTGAAGGCAGGAAAGTGCAGACAAAAAAGCCTAAATATAACATCATAATAAACGATTTCGAAAATGCTAGTAAATTTGCATCACAAATCGGATTTAGGCAGCAAAAAAGAGCAAAAACTCTTGCGGTTGTAATGAATAATTGTGTCGATTACATGTCAAAAACAGATATTGTGCCCATTGGCAGGATTTTGAAGAAGGTAAGGGAAGAGAATTATTTGTACCAATACGAACTAGGATTTTCAGATCAGACCATACGACAGGCAGAAAAACAAAATCAGTTGATGACAAGGCACCATATACAGAAAATTGCTTCTAACTTCATTTCTGGAAAAGCATTTGAACAATTAACAATGCTTGCCTTCTCGGATATCTTGTGGGACAGAATAATATCTGTTACCACAGAACCGCATGAGGAATATGTATATGATCTCACAACGGAACACGGAAATTTTGTTGCAAATAACATCATTATGCACAACTGCGCTATTGCATACGGCGGAGAAATTGAAGCAGACAAGCAAGTCAGAATAATGAGGTTTGCGAACAGAGTTCCATTGCAGTTCCAACAGAGCGGATGCGGAATAACTGAAGCCATAACTGAGACGAACTGGAAGGCATATGGATTGCAGCAGTCTTCAGATTCAATCCCAGTCGGTCCTTGCGTTATAGCGGTTCACGTTAATTCAGTCTGGACTCCTTATACATCTGAAGCAAAGGAAGCAATTGCGCATTATCCTGAGATCATCAAAGAGATTAAACTTGCTCTTCAAGAATGCGGAAGAGAACTGATGAGTTATGTCGGAAAGAAAAAGAGAATTGGAGATGAATTAAAGAAGAGAGGATACATTGAAAAATATATCCCCGTTGTCGCTGAAGCTCTGAGAGAACTTTTAGAACTGCAAAAAGTCGAAGAGACAAGGATTGAAGCAAGTTTAAAAGAAATGCTTGAAAAACATCGTGGCGAAATAAAAGAAATTGCTGATAAAAATGAGGAATATGATGAATCATTCGCTAAAATAGGAAAAGAGGAATAAGAGGAAAAGCAAGATGATAACTAAAAATGTCCTGATTACAGGAGTAAGTCGTGGAATAGGCAGAGCTTTGGCGGAGAAGTTTCTGATGGAAGGTTTCTTTGTGATTGGCACATCTACCTCCGGTTCAAGCAACATCGAAAATAAAAATCTCGTTGTCCTCCAACTAGATTTATCGAAGCCTCAAAGCATTAAAGATTGTGCGATTAATGTCGAATCATTAAATAAAAAAATTGATATTTTAATAAATAATGCCGGAGTAGCTTTTGATATAGAAGATGACCGCATCGATATAGATAAATTAAGAAAGACACTGGATATTAATTTAATTGGGCTTATAGACTTTACAACAAAAATTCTTCCGCTAATCAACAAAGGCGGCCATATATTAAATGCATCTTCGCACGCAGGATCACTTTCAGAAACTGATGAAGATGATGATTACTTCTATCCAGCATATAGAATATCAAAAGCTGCATTAAATATGTATTCAAGAACTCTGGCGATACAGCTTAAAGATAAAATTACTGTTTCATCTTTTCATCCCGGATGGGTCAAAACCGATATGGGCGGAATGGATGCGGATATGATGCCTGAAGAAGCTGCAGAATACATTTATAATTTAGCAGTATCGAAAGTTAAATCAGGCCAGTTTTGGTTTAAAGGAAAAAAATTAGAATGGTAGTGCAATATGAATGAAGTCATTAAAAAAATAAAACAGCTTGGAGAGTCTGTCTACAAGAAAGTGATGAAGAAAGAGCAGCCTGAACTGCAGATGCCTTTGAGAGATCTGTCTAATGTCCGATATGACGAAAAAGAAGGGTTCTTTGATATGATTGGAAAGACAAAATCAAGAACGTTGACAGCTTCAACAATTAAAACATTCGCCCAGACATTAAAAATGATGACTTTAAGCAAGAAACTAGTTGAAACTAAAGACATCGCGACAAAAAGGGATGCTTATTACCAGTCCAAAGGTGCATGGGGTGCCGCTTCATTTGTTGAACAGGAAGAAAGTGATGCAGTGATGGATGACATCGAAGCAATGTCCGGCTTCAATAGAGAACAGATTGGGTTTATTCCTGATGAAGATGGTTCTGCTGTGGCTGGAAACTTAACGATAATAGATACTGATCCTGAAACAGGAGAGAAGATGAGAATTGATTGCGCCAAGATGGGAACCGGAGGATATTCAGTCCCTGCGACTGTTGAGCAGTTTAAGTTCGAAACAAATGCCAAGTTTATCTTAGCTATTGAAACAGCCGGTATGTTCCAAAGACTTAATTATCACAAATTCTGGAAGAAACACAACTGCATCATAATTTCACTAAAAGGAGTACCTTCGAGAGCAACAAGAAGATTCATCAGAAAACTGTCTGACGATAAAAAAATACCGGTTTACGTATTTACTGATGGAGATCCATACGGTTACTTCAATATTTACAGAACACTAAAAGTCGGTTCTGGAAATGCTGCACACATCAACAAATACTTTTGTGTTCCGCAGGCGAAATTCATCGGCGTTACTCCGCAGGATATCATCGACTATAAATTGCCGACTCATCCTTTAAAAGATGTGGATATTAAAAAGATAAAAGACGTTGTCAAAAATGATCCTTTCTGCAAACATTCAAAAGAGTGGCAAAAGGCTTTAGACCAAATGGCAAAGATGGGAAAAAGAGTAGAGCAACAGGCCTTTTCTTCACATAGCTTGAACTTCGTTATTGATACTTATCTGCCCGAAAAGATAAAGAATCAGAAGACTTGGCTGCCTTAATTAGTGCATAATACCGACAAATTTCCCACTGGACAACTGGACTCAAAATTTATAAACAATATTTTCTTAATAATTAAAAAAAGAACACGCAAATCTTCCAAATTATTATTTTTGATTTTTTCAATACAAAAATCATTTACGCATAATTGCTTAACGTTCTCTTTTTTGGAAATCCAAAACTCAGAATAAAATTAAAAGTTTTGGAGGTGTTAAAACATGAAACTAACGAATGAATTGGCCGAAATAGCGGGGGCCTTTGCCGCAGATGGTTCCATGCAAAAAGAACATATCTGTATGTGGGGCAGCATACACCAAGATATAGAATATTACGACACCATTCTCTCAAAGCTATTCCTAAAATCATTTGGAATAAAAATTAGACTGCACCCAAAACCGAGTAACTCTGTTTACGGGTTTTATGTTTGTAAAAAAGAGGTAATTAAATTTTTCAATGAAGTTCTTGGGTTTCCGATAGGAAGCAAAACATATACAGTTCAAGTACCAAAATTAATATTAGATAACCCTTCACTGCATCCTGCTTTTATTCGAGGATTTACAGACAACGATGGATGTCTTTATTTCAGCAAACGTAAAGGAACATATTCTAAATTTAAACAAGAAAATAACACATATCCTAGAATCAATATAACATCTGTTTCCCACAAAATTATTGATGAAATTAAATATATGTTAGATCAACTAGGACTTAAAAGTACTGTTGTAATAATGAGTATCGGAAAGAAACGAAAGGTGCGGTCTAAAGCAATCTATATACGTGGTGAAGAAAATTTAAGAAAATGGATACAGATAATCGGTTTCAATAATCCTGTTAGTTTAAGTAAAGTTCAAGTTTGGGAGAAGTTTGGTTTTTGTCCGACAAACATCACACTAAAAGAGAGAAAATTAATGCTAATTTAATAGACATAACCTTTAAATATAATCGTCAGGTTCTTATTTTCATGCGGCCGTAACTCAGCTTGGATAGAGTGCCAGATGAGCCTTAAAAGGCTTAGGCAACCCTTCTATCCTTGGAAGAGAGCTGGAAGTCGCGTGTTCGAATCACGCCGGCCGCGCCATTTTCATGCAGGCGTAGCCAAGCAGTTAAGGCAAGAGGCTGCAACCCTCTCATCCCCGGTGCAATTCCGGGCGTCTGCTTTTTGTTTGTTATTATTTTACTATTATTTGGCCGGGGTGTAACTGCAGAAAATACAGCTATTTTTGGCTGCTCTGCCCCGAATCTTACGATTTGTAATTCTAACTTATCACAAACCGCTGAAGCCCCGTAGGGGGCGACCCCCTCAGCTTTGTTTATTATGATTTATCCATCGCTCGTAATTGGTGCTAACGACTTTCGGGACAGAGCCATTTTTGGCATAACATTTATAAAAGAAAAGAGATAATAACTTACTATGGCAAAAAAAGAGAGTGACTGGAAGTCTATCCTCGGGAATGTTGTTAAGGAAGAAGTAATCGGCGGTGTCAAATCCTATGCCCATAATGCTGTAAAAATTACTCAAAAAAAAATCAAAAGAAAGGTAATTTCTTTCGCAATGTGTTTGCTTGGAATAGTTTTCCTCATTTTTGGAGGAACTTATTATCTTATTGATACGCTGAACTATTCAAGAAGCTCAATTTATTCAGTAGTTGGTCTAATCCTTATCTTGGTTTCGATAATTATCGCACAATCTGCGAAATTGCTGAAATACTAAAAGAGGTAACAAAATGAAAATAAACAAGAAAAAAGTAATGGCACAAGTTAAGAAAGCAAAAGCTCAGTTAGCTAAAGCAGAAGCTAAGGCTAAGGAAGCAAGAAGAAAGGTGGATTCAGCAGTAAGAAAGCATCCAGAAAGGGCAATTGCTATAGCTGCCGCAGCAGGGGCTGCTCTTGGTGCTGTTGCAATGGCTTTAAGAAGAAGGAAGTAAATTCTTCTTTTTTTATTTATTTTTTAACACCTTATTAGAATCAGCTATCATCGGATTTAGAGGGTTCTTTATATACTCTTAAGGAAATGTTTAAAAATCTGCCTTTTTAAATAATAAGGATATGCAAAGTCTGGTGTTTGAAGTCACAATCTGGGTAATGTATCTGGTTGCTCTATATTATTCTGTATTCTGGCTGTTAGTCGTTTTTGACAAGGGTTTCAGTGAAAAGAAGACGAAACTCAAAAGACTCCCATTAGTCTCAGTAATAGTGCCTGCATATAATGAGGAGAAAACAATAGGAAACACCATAAAATCTCTTCTTTCTCTCGATTATCCGCACGATAAGCTTGAAATAATAGCTGTGAATGACGGAAGCAAAGATAATACGCTTAAAGTCATTGAAGATATAATCAAGAACAATAAAAACAGAAATATAATACTGATAAATCAGCTCAACCAGGGAAAAGCAAGGTCATTGAATAACGGGCTGAAAATAGCGAAGGGAGAATTTTTCGCCTGCCTCGATGCTGATTCTGTCGTAGAAAAAGATGCGCTTAAAAAAATGCTGGCAGTCTTCCAGTCGAATGGTTCTGAACTGGCGATAGTGACTCCCTCCATGAGAATAAGAAATCCTGAAACCATGCTGCAGAAATTCCAGAGACTTGAATACATAATGTCTATAACTTGGGCAAGATTCAGGAGCAAACTTGACTGCGCTCATGTTGCGCCAGGACCATTCAGCCTTTATAGGAAAGAATATGTCACAAAACTTGGCGGGTTTGATGAGAATAATCTGACAGAAGACCAGGAGATAGCATACAGGATGCAGAAGAATCACTACAGAATACTGCAGTGCCCAGAGGCGAAAGTATATACAATATGCCCGCACGATCTTAAAGGATTATACAGGCAGAGAAACAGGTGGTTTAAAGGAAGCCTCCTTAATGTGCTGAAGTATAGAAGCATGATGTTCAACAGAGAGTATGCCAACTTCGGTATGCTTCAGATGCCGATAAATCTATTTACTTTTTTTACAGGAATTGCGGCCCTGTTCTTTTTGTTTAAGCTGTCTGTCTGGCCTTTATTGAAGAAGCTGCGCGACCTTTACCTGATACGGTTTGATGTACTGCCTCTGCTGGGAAATATGGAATTTTCATTTAATGCGCTGTTTAATGTTGAATTCGCGAAGTTTTTCATGGTAATAACATTGCTTTTATTGGTATTTGTATGGTTCTACATATCGCATAAAAGCACAGATGAGAAGATCTCCAGATATGGTGTGGTTTACTTCATCCCTTACTTTTTGGCATACTTCCTGATTCTAAGCTTCATATCAGTCATTGTTTTTGCTGAGATATTGAGGGGCAAAATACAAAAATGGTAAGGAGGGACTTCGACAAGAGCAGATATATCATAGTAGGCATCATAACATTCTTGATATTTGGGCTGGGAATCACTCTTGGAATAATTGTGACAAGCGCAAAGGTGAGTTCAAGCGAGAGCCTGAGAAAAATGCAGGAAATCGACTTCAAAGAGCTTCAATTCCAGTATTTATTCATGAGCACACTGGAAAAATCAGGCTCTGGATGCAATGTGCTGAGGATTGCGCTTGATAAAAGCGTCAATGACCTTGCTAAATCTCTCAAGACATTATCCAGCTACAAGGAAAAATCCATGCCGACAAGCGACAATGAGATACGGATGATTGAGAGAAATTATCTGCTGGATAATCTGAAGTACTGGCTGTTTGCACAGGAAAGCAAAAAGACATGCAATCTGGATATCGTAAGCATACTTTACTTCTATTCGGAGAAAAACTGCCCGGCATGCTCCGACCAGGGCGTCATTCTTACGTATTATAAGCAGCTGTTGCAGGATAAACTTCTCGTATTTCCGATAAATGCCGATCTTGAAGAAACGGATCCTATTATAACCATACTTAGGAGCAGATATAATATAACGGAGTATTCTTCGCTGGTCATAGAAGACGAGACTCACAGCGGAGTCATCCAGAAAGACGAGCTCGAACAGCTGATATGCCAAAGATATAAAAATAAATCAACTTGTTACACATGAAGCGGGAGAATTCTTTATACATAAAAGGAGTTTTTGTCATAATTGCTGTATTTTTTCTTGCAAAACTCTTCTTTTTATCACGGTATCATTCAGTAATATGGGATGAAGCTATCTATATTGGAATAGGAAAATACTTATGGTCTGCAGGACAGGCTGGCTTATTCGATATACAAAGGCCTCTTTTACTGCCGCTCATCATCGGCCTGTTCTGGAGATTAGGATTGAATCCAATAATAGCCGGAGAGATCCTTGGAATAATTTTTTCATCAGGACTCATCTTTGCAGGCTATCTTGTCGGCAGGAGATTAGTTAATGAGAAAGTCGGACTAATCGCTTCGATGATAACTGCAACTTTGCCGGCAATAGTGCTGTACAGTTCATATATACTCACAGATATCCCTTCAGTATTATTTTCATTGCTAGCAATATATTCTCTCATAAGCAGAAAATGGTCTCAGGCTGGAGTATTTTTCGGATTATCGTTCTTGTTAAGATTTCCGCATCTTCTGACAGCCATCGCAGCGACAGCCATTTTATTGTTTGCATGCGTGATGAAAAGAGATAAGATTGTTCTTAAAAATGTCCTGACTATGATTGTTTTTTTTGGACTGACAATCGCGCCTTGGCTTGTATTCAATGCCTTTTATTTCGGCGGAATTAGCTCTGCAATAGCTCCTTTACAAAAAGCAAATGTGAATATAAATGATGTTGCGGTGCATAATGCACAGGAACCGTCATTCTATGCCGCAAGTACACTTAAACAAAGTGTTCTTTTTGTATTTTTGCTGCCGTTCATCTTCTTTTACATCAAGAACAGATGGTATAAAGAGTTAAAATTCAATGTATTGCTTCTTGCAGCACTATCGCATCTTATTTATCTTAGTTTCTTCATATTCAATGATGAAAGGTATGCCATATCCTTCATACCATTCCTGACTGTATTGGCTTCTGTTGGGATCTATAAGATTACTGACGTGAAGGATAAGATATTTAAAAAAATAATTACGATTATTATTATTGCACTGGTTGTTGCATTAACTGCAAGGACCGCATATCATGATCAGGACTATTATTATTGGAGAGATGCAAATGAACCTCCAATGTATTCTGAATATTATAAGTTTTTTACGAACAACCCGAGGGAAGGGACTATCTTTACTTCGGATCCTGTTCATGCAACGTATGCTGATAATAAATTTATTGCAAACAGCTTCTTTATAGAACAGACAGCAGAGGAGTATGATAAGAACAAGGATTCTATCGCCGCAGTCATATATCTGCCGGCAAGTTTTCCATGCCTCTCCGATGATATAAAATGTGAAGATGGGAAAAAACTATTCTTGAAAAAACTTATTGCAGAAAATGAACTGGTCTTCAACAAGACATATGACGGAAAAACGTACTATATATTTGAAAGAAATCCAAAATCATGAATTAAGAAACTATTTAAAGCACTGCAAACATAGATAGAAGATGAAAAAGACACCAACTGGAACTATTATTGACGAGCTTCTTGACGGCGGGTTTGAGAATGATGTTGTAACAACAATCTATGGCCCTGCCGGCTCGGGAAAAACAAATATCTGCATTTTATCTGCAATAAATGTCGCAAGACAGGGAGGGAAAGTTATTTTTATTGATTCAGAGGGTGGGTTTTCGGCAGAAAGAGCAAAGCAGATCTGCAAGGAAGACACTGAAAAAATCCTTGATAAGATATTTTTCTTTAATCCTACTGACTTTAAAGAACAGCAGGATGTGTTTGAAAAAATAAAGGAAATGGTTGATGAAAATATTAAATTAATTGTTGTTGATACCATCTCGATGCTATACAGGCTGGAAAGAGGTTCTGATAATGAGCCGTTTGATGCAAATTTAATTTTGGCCAAACAAATCGCATATTTGACGCAGATTGCGCGCAAGAGCAACATTCCTGTCTTGATTGCAAATCAGGTCTATGCTGATTTTGAAAATCCAAACGGAATAAAGATTGTCGGAGGGGATATTCTGAAATACGGAAGCAAATGCATGATTGAGCTTCAAGCCGGACATAATGGGGTAAGAAAAGCAACTTTGATTAAGCATAGGTCGCTGCCGCAGTCTAAAGAGATAATGTTCAGGATTGTTAATGAAGGGATAGAGAACGTTTAATCAGGCTCAGCAAAATCTTCTAACACATTTGTGAACTCTTCATTCTTATGTATGATTCCCTTGGCCTTCAGGTATTCCCTTGCAAGTATCATGAAGAACAATCCCAATGATTTCTTTCCCTTGTTGTTGCACGGAACAACTAAATCAACATTGTTTGACTGGTTGTTGGTGTCACAAAGTGCAATGACTGGGATTCCCACTCTGCCGGCGTCTTCCACTGCGTTCTTGTCCGGCCACGGATCAGTAACTAAAACAATCTTCTTTTCCATGAAATTTTTCAAGGAAGTATTAGTTAATATTCCCGGAGGATATCTTCCTGCAAAAACAGTTACTCCTGTTATCTTTGAGAATGTTTTGATAGGCTTCCAGCCGTTTTCTCTTCTTGAAACTATCAAAATATCTTCAGGATTGTAATGTGAAAGCATCTTTGCAGCTAAAGATATCCTTTCATCAACTTTTTCCAGATTAAGAATGAATAAACCATCGGGCCTGATTTTATATATGAATGGCTCCATGTATGCTGACTTGAATTTAGTTCCTATGTGTATTCCTGCCCTTAGATAAAGTTCTACAGGTACAAGCATTTCTTTTTGTTCTGCCATAGTGTTTTAACAATAGAATTTGAGTTCTATTGTCCTTCTATCGCCCGGACAAAGTGTTTAAGGTCCCTTTCGGCTACCCCTTGAACAAGGCAATGATATTTTGAGAACTGAGGTGGTTTATAAAGATTGCTAAATAAATAAAAATAAAAAAAGAAAGGCTTTAGCCTTCCTCTTCAAATGAGCCTTCTTCTCCGAATTCCTCTGAATCATCTCCTGCAAACTGCTCCTCTTCTTTCTTTTCTTCCTTTTTAGGAGGTTTTGTATCTACAGGAATAGGACCCTGAGCAGGACCGATTGATTCTGCAAAGCCTACTTTTCTCAAGACCTTAGTCACTCTTACTCTGACCAAGTCTCCTTCCTTGACGCCGGGCACAAAAAGAACAAATCCTTTTACCTTGGCTACACCGTCTCCTTTCTCTCCGACGGCTTCTATCTTTACGTCTATTTCATCCCCAACATTGACCGGCACAAAATTGCTTCTGCCGCCGAATCCG
>Ga0209727_1003392_pt1 | contig 10348 bp, 7 predicted proteins | sample RifGroC1_FD_183995 | JGI IMG/M metagenome (GOLD analysis project Ga0209727, IMG submission 183995) | Groundwater microbial communities from Rifle, Colorado, USA - Groundwater C1 (SPAdes) (version 2) | ecosystem: Environmental > Aquatic > Deep subsurface > Groundwater | place: Rifle, Colorado...
TAATTATGAAAGGACAGGAAAGGTTGCCTGCAGCTTGAATTCCGGCAGCTATCATCTGCGCGGACCTAAAAAAAGGGATCGGCGTCAGCCGATCCCTTTTTTCTTGCCGGCGGATTCCGCCGCCGGGTTGCCTGGTATTACCAGCGGCCGTATCCGCCGCCGCCGCCGGAATCGCGGTCGCGGCGGGGTTTGTCCATGGCCTCGTTCACCTTGAGCTGGCGGCCGTCGTACTCGCGGCCGTTGGTCCCGGCGATGGCGGCGCGCGCCTCGTCGTCGGTGCTCATCTCCACGAAGCCGAAGCCCTTGGAGGAACCGGTGTCGCGGTCGGTGATGATCTTCACGGACTCGACGTTGCCGTAGGCGGCGAAGAGGGTGCGGAGTCCGTCCTCGTAGGTGTTGTAGGAAAGGTTTCCGACGTAGAGTTTCTTGGCCATGGGGCCTTCCTTCGCCCGGACGCATCCGGGTCTTTCATGTTCCGCCTATCCAGGATAAGCGCTTCACCGCAGGTCAACAGGCCGCGCGGACCTCCCGATGCGGAGACAGAGCGGAGAGACGGACTGAACGAAAGTTGCGTTTCCAGGAAGCGGCAATATCCATGTCGGTATTCTTGAATCGTGGCCGTGGAGAGGCTTCATCCAAAAACTTCGAAAGGAGAACGACGGCAGGAAAGAACGTTACGGAGTCTTGAGTTTCTCTCACTCTGAATAAAACATACGACGTACTTTCTTTTTGGTCAAGAGCCGGAATTTTTTCGATGCAGGATAAAAAAACCCGGCGTAAAGCCGGGTCAATATTCGTCGATTATGCGGTCCGGATCACCAGCGGCCGTATCCCCCGCCGCCGTTGCCGGAGTCCCGATCGCGTCGCGGCTTGTCCATCGCCTCGTTGACGCGGAGCTGGCGGCCGTCGAGCTCGTGGCCGTTCGTGCCTGCGATGGCGGCTCCCGCTTCCTCGTCCGTGCTCATCTCGACGAAGCCGAATCCTTTCGAATTTCCGGTGTCGCGATCGAAGACGATCTTGGCGGAGACGACGTTTCCGAAGTTGACGAACAGGTTGCGCAGTCCGTCTTCGGAAGTGTTGTAGGAGAGGTTGCCGACGTACAGTTTCTTGGCCATCGAGAAAATTCCTTCACCCGGAAAAACGTCCGGGCACGCAGATATTTACGCCTACGAACATAGGCGTTTAAAGTCCTCCCTTCGGAAGGACATAGGACACTGATCGGATGGGGAATGTTCCGTGCAAGATCCGGGCAGGTTGCGAAGATTTTCGCTCGTGCATCGATTTTGATCTGACGCGATTCGTCGTAACGCTACGATCAAGTAGTTCATTGCGATCAAACAGATCGCTTCTTCGTACCCTATTCAAATTATTCCCGCTCTTTTGAAACCTAACCCATCATTTCGCGGCCGTCAAGTTATTTTTAATCACATTTTTTCCACATTTTTTCAATCGTCCGCGCCGCTCCCGGTGGTCCGCTCGGTCCCGAAAAGGATACGGATGGCGCTGCGCAGATCGGGCGCCTGGGTGAAGGGTTCAGAGGACTCCGCGTCCCCGTCATCGCGCCGGGAGGCGCGCGGTCCGATGAAGGTTTCAAAGCCGAGGCCCCGGGCCGCCTTCACCCGCGCGGAGAAACGGCGGACGGGCCGAGCCTCTCCGGCAAGGCTCAATTCGCCGGCGAGCGCGGTGCGGGGAGGGAGGGGAAGGCCGGTCCGCGCGGAATGCAGGGCGGCGGCCAGCGCCAGCTCCACGCCGACCTCGGCGATGCGGATGCCGCCGGCGACGTTGACGTACAGGTCGTGGGCGGAGAGCCTGAGTTTCAGGTGCTTCTCCAGGGTCGCCGCGACCCGGGATACGCGGGCCGAATCGATACGGTCGGAGAAGACGCGGCTCATGGCGCCCTTGGCGGGAACGGCGAGCGCCTGGATTTCCACGAGCAGGACGCGGGATCCTTCCAGGACAGCGGCGGTAGCCACGCCGGGCGGCAGATCGCCTTCGCGGCGAACGAGGAAAAGGGAGGAGGGATCGTCCACGGGCTGCAGGCCCTTTTCGCCCATCGTGAAGATGCCTATCTCGTCCACCGATCCGAAGCGGTTCTTGGTCGCGCGCAGGAAGCGGCTGTCGGCGTCGTTCTGCTCGAAGTACAGCACCGTGTCGACCATGTGTTCCAGGGTCTTGGGCCCGGCGATCACGCCGTCCTTGGTGACGTGGGCGACGAGGAACAGGGCGGCGTCCCTCTCCTTGACCCAGGAGATGAGCTCATGGCAACAGTACTTCATCTGGTTGACCGTGCCGGGCACGAGGCCAGCCTCGGGCGAATGGAGGGTCTGGACCGAATCCACCACCACGAGCACGGGCTTCACCGCTTCCAGGATGCGCTGGATCTCCTCCAGCCTGCCGGAACAGAATAGCTCGATGCGCTCTCCGGAGATGCCGAGCCGGTCGGCGCGCATGCGCACCTGGCCGGCGGATTCCTCGCCCGATACGTACAGCACGCGGCCCTTGGTTCCGCATGCCGCGGCGACCTGCAGCAGCAGGGTCGACTTCCCGATACCCGGCTCGCCGCCGAAAAGCACCGCCGAGCGCTTCATGACGCCCCCGCCGAGCACGCGGTCCAGCTCGCCGATTCCGCTGGATACGCGGGAACCCTCGTGGGGATCCACCGACGAGAGGGGAAGCGAATGTACGACGGCTTCGGACAGTGCGGAGGATCCCCGAGGGGAGCCGGAGGCCGAAAGGACGGCGGACTCCAGGAGGGTGTTCCATTCGCCGCATTCGGGACAGCGGCCGAGCCACTTGGGTTCCTCGTGCGAACAGTTCCCGCAACGGTAGACGATCGACTTCTGCTTTTTCATGGCTCGCTCCAGTATAGCCGCACCGCCTTCCGCGCTCAAGGACAGCCCATTGACGCCTCAGCCTCCGCGCCTCTATCCTGTTCCGATGGAACGGAAAGATTACCGGCTCGCGGCCATCCTATACACCGACATCGCAGGATTCTCAAAAATGATGGAGAAGAACGAGGCCCGCACGCTCGAGCTGCTCCACAAGCATAACGAGCTCATCGAGGGCATAGTCGCGAAGAAGAAGGGGACGGTCATCAAGACGATCGGGGACGCCTTCCTCATCGATTTCAAGAACACCGTCGACGCCCTCCAGTGCGCGATCGATATCCAGTACGGCCTATACGAATACAATAAGGAAAACCCCGACCTTCCGCTCCTCGTCCGCATCGGCCTCCATATGGGGGACATCTACTTCTACGAGAACGACGCCCTCGGCGAGGGCATCAACATCGCCAGCCGCCTGCAGTCCGCCGCGCACCCCGGCTGCATCTGCATGTCCCAGGACGTGTACAACATGGTGCTGAACAAGGTCGACTTCACCGCGGAGAAGCTCGGCCACGTCAGCCTGAAGAACATCACCAAGGAAATCCACGCGTTCGAAATCACCACACCGAACGTCGAATTCGATCCGAACTGGACCGCCCGCCCGATGCTCCGGCCGGACAAGGAAGAAAAGCTGGCGCCTCCCCCCGTGGCCGCCGATCCATCCGAGGCGGACATCAAGCGCCGCATCATGCTGGACATCAAGGCGGCGGGCCGGAGGCTCGAAGTCGACCAGATGCTGGTCCGCTACGGCGCCGAGGGGAAGGCGGCCGAGAAGGTCATCATGGAGCTGGCGGGTAAAGGCATCTTGCTCGATTCGCACACGGAAGCCGGCACGGGGAACGGTGCGGGAAGCGGCGCGTCGGGGCGCGACGGAATCGTGAATGCCGTGACCGATCTGGAATACCGGATCGAAGACGAGATCAAGAGGGGTCTGGACGCAGCGTTCAGCGGCCGCAGGGGGGCCTTGAAAACCAGCCTGCGGGAAGCCGTCAGGGAAACCCGGGACGCCGCGCGTTCGGCCCGCCACGAGTGGCGCGGCGAGTGGCGCCACGAGCGACGCGACGAGCGGTTCAACGAAAGCGCGGAGGACGGGAAGTGGGAAGGAAAAGTGGGAAAGTCCTACCTCCGATCAGCCGCCGATTCCATTTCCGAATACGACGACTACGCGGTCAAGGTGAGAAACGAGGCGCGGATGGCGAAAGCCGGTTTCGCCGGCCACCTCACGGCCTTCGTCGCGGTGAACGGTTTCCTCATGTTCCTGAACGCCTCAGTTTCGCCGGGCTTTCCCTGGGCCCTTTTTCCCTTCGGCGGCTGGGGCATCGGCCTCCTGGAACACTTCGCCTCGGTGCTCAGGCGGGGAGAACGCGCCAAGGAACTCGCGCGCCTTCCCCGGCTGGAAGCGAAGGCCCTGGAACTTTTCAAGAAACTCCAAAAGAGGAAGGATTCGATCTTCCTGCACTTCGCCTCCACGGCCTCCACCACCGTATACCTCGCCGCGATCAACGCGCTCGTCTCGCCTCAATTTTGGTGGTTCGCGATCCCCGCCGTCGGCATGGGCATCGGCTTCCTTTCCCATGCGGCGAATTTCGCCGTCAAAAAAGCCGAACTCCAAGGCGGCATCCTTGAAGCCCTCGGGCGCAAGGGATCATGGGATTCGGCCCTGCGCGGGATGCCCTCTTCCGCGGCGCCCGCGAAGGATGAATACGGCCCCTACGCCGCCCTCGTCGAGGAGGCGCGCGCCACCCGTGCCGCCATCCTGGAGCAGCAAACGCCGGCGGCGGACGCGGACTCCAAAAAAAAGAAGAAGGCGGCCAAGACCGAAGGATCGCCGGTCGGGGACGATTTCCTTCCGGTGCTCGATTCCTACGTGGAGCAGATCGGCCTGCTCGCCAAGCGGACCAACGAGGTCGACCGCATCATCGACATGATCCCCATGGATTCCCTGAAAAGCGACAAGGACCGGCTGGAGCGGAAGATTGCCGACAAGCCCGGCGAGAGCCTGCTCAAGGAATACCGGAAATCCCTCGGGGAGATAGAGCGCCAGGAATCATCCTTCAGCGAACTCAGGGAGCAGCGCGAGGTGCTGGAACTCAGGATGCGCTCCTCGGTCAACACGCTAAAGCAGATGCGCATAGACCTGGCGCGCCTGAAGGGCATGGGCGATCAGGGCGACACCGCATCCTCCCGCGCCGTGCAGGAAAAGACGGCCGAACTCAACCGCTACCTGGCGGACCTCCGCGCCGGCTATGAGGAATTGGAAGCCCTGGAAGATCGAGTCCTCCCCCCGGAGGCCGCGGTTCCGCGGTTGGAACCGAGGACCGCCTCCAAGACGACTTCCGCGATCGACGCGAACTAGAATTTGCGCCGCTCCGTTCCAGAGCCTAAACTGGGGACGGAGGCGAGCATGAAAAGCGTTACCGCCAAGATCATATTCCTCACGGTAGGTGTCCTGGTCGCCGTCGCCCTGTTGCTTACCGGGGCCTTCGCGTTCGCCTTCAAGACCATGATGGACGACGAGATTGCCCTCCTGGATACGACACTCCGGGAAAGCTTCGACCGCTCCATCCGCTGGGAAGTCGAGACGGCCGTATCCATGCTGGCCAAGCTGGATGCAATGAAGGCCGATGGCTCCCTGCCTGCGGAAGAAGCCCGCGAACTGGCGAGGAAATTGCTTCGGGAGCTGCGATACGGCGCGGACGGATATTTCTGGGCGGATACCGCGGAAGGGGTCAACGTCGTCCTCCTCGGCCGGGAAGTGGAAGGAACGAACCGTATGGACCTGTCGGACGCGAAGGGCTTCAAACTCGTCCAGGCCATCGTCGCCAACGGGCAGAAGGAAGGCGGGGGCTATACCGACTACTGGTTTCCCAAAGCGGGCGGCGGCGAGGCCCTTCCCAAACGCGGATACAGCCTGCTTTCCAAACCCTGGGGCTGGGTCGTCGGCGCGGGCGAATACACCGACAATATCGATGCCGTGATCGCCGAGAAGAAAAACGCCGCCCTCGCGCGGCTCTTCTCCGCCCTCGCCACCGTATCCGTATTCGCCGTGATCGCGTCCATCGCGGCGGCGCTCGTTTCCGTTCTGTTCGGCCGGCGCATCGCGCGCCCGTTGAAACACGCGGCGGCGCTTACTGCGTTGTTCGCCCAGGGCGACTTCAGCGCTTCCTTCGACCGGCGCTACGCCAAATCCGCGGACGAGACGGGATTGCTCATCCGCTCCCTGGATTCGATGAGGACCGCCCTGGCCGACCTCATCGGCGGCGTAGTGGAGAGCGCTGAGCGGGTCGGCACGGGCTCGGCGGAGCTTCAGGACACGGCCTCCATGGTTTCGGAGGGAGCCTCATCGCAGGCGGCTTCCACCGAGGAAGTGTCGGCGTCGGTGGAGCAAATGGCCGCGACGATCAGGCAGAACGCGGAAAACGCGCAGGAAACCGAACGCATCGCGCGAAAGGCCGCCAATGACGCGGCGGAGGGATCCAAGGCGGTCTCGGAAGCGGTTGAAGCGGTGAAGCGGATCGCGGAGCGCATCGCCGTCATCGAGGAGATCGCCCGGCAGACGAACCTGCTGGCGCTCAACGCGGCCATAGAGGCGGCGCGGGCCGGCGAGGCGGGCAAGGGCTTCTCCGTCGTCGCGGGGGAGATCAGGAAACTCGCGGAACGGAGCGGCAACTCGGCCGCCGAAATACGCGACATCTCGGCCGCCACGACTGCTGCCGCCGAACGGGCGGGAACGGCGCTCGCCTCCCTGGCCCCGGACATCGGCAGGACCGCCGATCTCGTGGTCGAAATCAGCGCGGCGACGGCCGAGCAACGCGCCGGATCCGATCAGATCGGCAAGGCGATGATGCAGCTGGACAACGTGGTCCAGAAGAACGCCGCCGCAGCCGAAGAACTCGCCGCTTCAGCCCATTCGCTGAACGACGAAGCGAGCTCCCTCCGCGAGGCGGTGGGGGCGTTCAAGGTGTAGGGGCGAAGAAAGGTCCGCCCCCGTATCCTCAAACGCGGAGGCGGTCTTCCGGTATCTTTGGAATACGCCGGGGCGACGCTCCGTGGTGCTCTTAACCAGCCGGCTCTATCGGAATTTCGAAGTTGCCGTTGATCGTGACCTCGTCGTCGTTGGTGGCGGCCAGCCTCCCCCGCAGAATGCCGTTCGCGGTATCTATCTCGAGGATCTCGACGGCGCCCTTCAGCAGGATGTAATTCATGCCCTCACCGCCGTCCGCCGCGGGGTCGTAAAGGGTGACCGATTGCATATCCCCGGTGGATAGGTTCCAGAAGAGGTCGTACTTACCGACGACGGCGGGCACCGTGATCATAATCTTTTTGAATGAATCGTCGAATATCGGGTACGCACCGAGGCTCCAGGGATCGAGGTCTCCGGCCGGTTGGATATCGTAAAGCTCAATATCGTACGAACCGGGCTCGAAGTATGAATCCTCGGCCCAACCGGAGACAACCACGTACGCGGCGCCGTTGACGGTCCCCTGGAGGGGCTGGTCGATGAACGCGATGTTCCCGCCTATTTTGTTGTCTTCATTATCGCTCGAAGCAGGATTGCCGCACGATAGGACCAGAAGGGCCGACGCGGCGAGCGCAGCGGCGAGAAGTTGCTTGATGATCTTCATGCGGTCCATGATAGCACGATCCGCGCAGGAATGGGGTGAGCCGAAAACGCATTTTTTTTGGAGCGAAGAAGGCGGAGCGGGACGCCGCGCTTCCGCGCGGCGTCCCTTCGATCATTTGGACAGCAGCCTGTTCAGCCTTTTTACGAAGTCGGCGGGATCCTTGATCTTGATCCCCTCAACCAAGAGGGCCTGATCGAGGAGCACGCCGGCGACGTCCGCGACGCGGGCCTCGTCCTCGACGCCCTTCAGGGCCAGGAGGATGGGGTGTTCGCCGTTCACTTCCAGGATGGGTTTCACGTCGGGGAGTTCGGTCTGCCCCATCGCGCGCATCATCTGGGCGAACTGGATGGACGGGTCGTTCTCGTCGGCGACGATGCAGGAGGGCGAGTCGTGCAGGCGGCGGGACAGTTTGACGTCCTTCACGCGCTCGCCGAGGGCCTTCTTCAGGCGCTCCACGATGGGCGCCATTTCCTTTTCGGTGTCCTTGTCCTTCTTCTCGCCGAGCTCCTCGTCCGCTCCCGAACGGTTGACAGCCTTCAGCTCCCAGTCCTTGTACTTGCCCACCGAAGGGACCACGATCTCGTCGATGTCGTCCGACATCACCAGGACTTCGATGTCCTTGGCGCGGTAGGCTTCCAGCAGGGGTGAAGCCTTCAGGGTCTTCTCCTCGCCGCCGGTGATGTAATAGATGGACTTCTGGTCGCCCTTCATGCGGCTCGAGTACTCCGCCAGGCTCGTCCAGCCTTCGACCTTGGAACTCTTGAAGCGCACGAGTTCCATGATGGCTTCACGGTTGGCGAAATCCTGGTACAAGCCCTCCTTGAGCGGCCTGTTGAATTCGCCGATGAAGGTTTCCCACTTTTCCTTGTTGTTGTCGGCCAGCGCCTTGAATTCGCCCAGCAGCTTCTTCACGGACGCGTTCTTGATGTTCTGCAGCACGCGGTTCTGCTGGAGGATCTCGCGGCTGATGTTGAGCGGCAGGTCCTCGGAATCGATGACGCCCCGGACGAAGCGGAGCCAGGTCGGCATGAGCTCCTTGTCGTCGTCGGTGATGAACACGCGCTTGACGTACAGTTTGACCCCAGCCTTGTAGTCCACGTTGTACAGGTCGAAGGGCGCCTTCTTGGGGACGTAGAAGAGGGTAGCGTATTCGAGGCTGCCCTCCGCCTTCGTATGGATATGGAATAGCGGGTCCTCGGTGTCGTGCGAGATCTGCTTGTAGAATTCGGCGTAGTCCTCGTCCTTGAGCTCGCTCTTGGACCTGCGCCAGATCGCGCTGCCGGAATTGATCTGCTCCACTTTATGGACGGAACCTTTCTCCTTGCCCTTGTCGTCCCATTCCTTCTGGTCATAGGAGAGGTAAATCGGGAAGGCGACGTGGTTGGAATAGCGCTTCACGATGTCCTCGATGGACCAACGTTCCGCGTACTCGATCCCCTCGTCGTTCAGGTGCAGGTGGACCGTCGTGCCGTGGCCGCTCCGCTCGGCGTTCTCGATATCGAAGCCTTCCTTGCCGTCGCTCGTCCACATCCATGCGGCTTCCTCGCCCGCCTTGCGGCTGGTCACCTGGATCTTGTCGGCGACCATGAAGGCGGAGTAGAAACCGACGCCGAACTGGCCGATGAGGTTGGAATCCTTCTTGGCGTCGGCGGCGAGCTTCTCCACGAAGGCCCGGGTGCCGGAACGCGCGATGGTGCCCAGGTGTTCCACCAGGTCCGCCTCGTTCATGCCGATGCCCGAGTCCGCGATGGTCAGGGTCTTGGCTTCCTTGTCGAAGGAGATGTCGATCCTCGGCTCGAAGGCGATGGACTTGTAGGCCTCGTCGGCCACAGTCAGGTACTTCAGCTTGTCCAGCGCGTCGGAAGCGTTGGAGACGAGCTCGCGGAGGAAGATCTCTTTGTGCGAGTACAGGGAATGGATGATCAGGTGCAGCAGCCTGCTGACCTCGGTCTGGAATTGATGGACGGCCATTTCAGATTACTCCTTGCGAATGAGGAAAGTTGAGGTTTCGTTCGAAGATACTGATTCGGGGGGGCGGGAGGCAAGGGCTATGAGCGCGTCGGCAATACGACCAGTCCGGCCGAACGGAGGACTGGCAGGGCCGCCTTGGCGGCTTCCTCCCCCAAGGCTTCGGCCAGCCGCGCGCCGAAAACGTCGGCGCCGAGCCCGTCCGCGGAGGATGCTTCGGCGAGCAGCGCGGCGACCGCCTCCGCGCGGACGGACACGTTTCCTTCCCTTACGTCGGGCGCCAGGTCCAGGTTACGGGCCTCCAGCCGGAAACGCCAGCCCAGGCGGACGCCACCTGTACGCAGGGCTTCCGGCACAGGGGCCCCGCCGAGGAAGACTGCGCGAGGCACCGGATGCTTCCCACGGGCCACGGGCACGCCGGCGGGCAGACCGCCCCCGGACGCCGCGGTCCCCAGGCCGGCCTCGCGTTCCCTGTCCCGGTCCATCGCGTAACCGTCCAGGATCGATTCGACCAGATCAGGACGGACGGTGGGGGCGGGAACCTTGAAGGGGAAGGCTTGGCGGACCGGGCTATCCATGGCTTCACCCGCCATCCAGGCGGCCATCAGGGCGTCCAGGGGGACGGAGAATTTCTCGGAGCGCTCCTCGCCGCGGAAACGGAGGTCGTTGTCGGCGAAATCCCACCGGGGCCCGGGCCCGGTCCAAGGCTCGGTCCCGGGCCCGTCGCCCTCCGGGTGGAGCCCGGGATGTCGGCCGCGCGTCCATTCGCTATATGCGCGGGAATGGCGGGTAAGCACGAATTTATGCCAGAACGCCGAGTCCACGAGGCCCGCCTTGAAGATCTGGCGCATGGTCTCCGCCGAGTCGACC
>Ga0209727_1003410_pt1 | contig 10299 bp, 22 predicted proteins | sample RifGroC1_FD_183995 | JGI IMG/M metagenome (GOLD analysis project Ga0209727, IMG submission 183995) | Groundwater microbial communities from Rifle, Colorado, USA - Groundwater C1 (SPAdes) (version 2) | ecosystem: Environmental > Aquatic > Deep subsurface > Groundwater | place: Rifle, Colorado...
GAGAAGTACCGATGTACCGATACTAGACGGAAGATATACTTCCTATAGTATCAAAGGTTGGTCTAGAACCTGAGTAGAAATCTAGACAAGAAGGAGATAGTACAATGGGTCGTAACATGATTCACCCGACCATTCTCACTCCGTTCAACAGTAAGGTCGCGTCCGAAACCAAAGCTGACCTCGTTCTTATGGGTCAGTTTCTCGACAGGTGGGAGAACGGGGACAATACCGCCGTGGGAAGTATGCGGACCTGTGCTAGTAGGGTCAATAGTCGCATCTACTACTTCGCCATCGACCCGACGGGGAAGGAGCGGAAGACTGCTAGTGTGAAGAAGGCTGTGGTCGAGGCCGTGACGGCGGCAATGACCGCCACGGGGCAGGAAACCACCCAGGACCAGATCGAGCAGATTCTGACCTTGGTACTCAAGAAGCAGGGACTGGCCTAAAGGCGCTTACGCCACTGGCCTAGACAGAATTTGGATGGGGACGGAATAATACTCGTCCCCATCCCGATCCTAACTTACACGGGGAGGGACTATGTCCTTGGACAGTTGTAGATGTGACATCTGCCGGGAAATGTGTCACCGACCATGTAGACCAAGTCCAAGCCAGATGGAAGATTTACAAATAGCTGGACTTACAAAGCATAGTCTCTGGCATATTGGACCGATACCTCAGCCAAGGACAAAAGATCCGAGCAAGTATTCGACCTGTGTGTTTTTCGACGATAGCACGGGTCTATGTACTTTGCATGACAGAGGTTTGAAACCCATTGAAGGACAGCTAGTATATCATACAGGAGACGTAATGTCAGAAGATAACTGGATAGAAGAAGGACTTGAGCTTGAATGGGGTGACTATAGTAGTAAGGAGGTAGAAGATATGTTCGACTGGGACTAAGACCAAAGCGATCAAAAAAATAGCCAGAATTTGAATAATTGGCAACAAACCTGTCTGGAAAGAAAAATAAATAAAAAGAAACCAAGGAGGATTACGTGTCAAAAGATTGGCTAACAATCGGTTCCGCTCCGAGTGATGAGGACTGTGTACAGACAATCAATCCAGACTATGACCGTTTATCTCGTCAAGAGTGTGAACGGTTTCGACAACTCGTACTAAAGATTTGTGGTCAACCACCTAACGACACTGTCTGGGTCGGAGTCAAAAAATTCCCCTATGAATGTGACAAGTGCTGTCTAAGTGGGTTCTACCGCGAAGTCGTGGTATTTTACGACAATACCAATCAAGAAGGAATGGACTACGCTTATTGGGTCGAAAGTCACAGTCCACAAACCTGGGACCAGAAAGAGACAGCACTATGGTCTGGTCCTAGATAATAAAAAGAGGTCATGAAATGAGAACCACCCAGTATATTGGTCTAACGGCAGAGGCGTCTAGATTTGTCCACTCGCTCGAACGATTACCGGACAATCCCCGCATGACTCAAGGTATGTTTCTTGAGGACATACCGGGTGGTGTCTGGCGAAAGTCGGGGACAATCTATCGAGAGATTGAACAAGCCAGTCCATGGTCGTCTGGTCCTATGATCTTCACCTGTTTGGAAGCGAATGGACAACGATACTTCCCGTGGATTGAAGATCCTAGTGTCAAGAATGAAGTGGACCAGGCTAATGGTCGTTATTGGATATGACTTGGATATGACTAAGGAGGGCTAAATGTCAGAATCCGTTGACAATCAGATCAATCTTGGTCAAAGTCTATTCAATCTGGCCAAACAACTAAGACCAGACTTGAAATCTGACCAAGACATTTTCCTACTCGCCTTTGAGTTTCAGACAATCTACGACTGGCTGGAGTCATCAACCGACTCAACACCTAGTCTGTATGATGTCGAAATGGAATGGAAGGACAGGAACGGACGATGAAAGGTCATAAGCGTATTTGGACTGAAGATCAATTGCGTCAAGCTGTTCAAGACAGCAAAACCATGACAGAAGTATATCATAGACTAGGATATCCGCATGGGTCTAATACACTAGAGCCAATAGTATCCAGGCTTGGATTAGATATATCGCATTTCCATAGACGATATACAGATGACCAATTACGACAGGCAGTAAAGACATCTAAGACTTTTCATGAAGTTTGTCTCAAACTAGGATATAAGTCTTGTTGGTCTCGCTCTATTGCAAGAGATATTGGTCTATTGTGTTTGAATACGAAACACTTCAATTCTCGTGTCAAATTACAAGACCTCAAGAAGTTTCGTCGAGTTATTCGTACTTCCAAGTCAACGGCGGAAGTAGCGAGACGATTGGGAGTGTCTAGACCTGCTGTAGTAAGGTTAGCCGCTAAACTGGGACTAGAATTGCCGAAAATGTCAAAGGGCTGGTGATGGGCGGAAGAAACCAAACAAAGAGTCAGGCTCAAGCAGTCTGGGTCGAGAATTGGTCTAGTCTAGAGGGATGAGAAAAAGTCCTGGAATTCCTAACTTTGACAGGTCGAAAAAAGGGCTTGCTCGTCAGGCCCGGTGTTGGTAACATCCAAGCGAGAGGAGGAATCTGACCATGGAGCCTACTATGAAACCCACTATGGAACCCAAGATTGTCTACAGACCTGCCGTGTCTCACTTTGTTCACCAAAGAGCTTGTATGGGATGTCATGGTCCGGTTCTCTCTTTCAAGAATGAAGAGTCCGAACGAGACTATCAACGGTTCGGACTATGCCAGAAGTGTCTGGACAATGTGTTTGGGCCTGAGCTAGACGAACAGGGTGAACAGGAGGTCTAAAATGTGTGAATTCTTGTCCGGTTATTTTCTCATACACAAGGACAAGCCCGCCGAGTTACGTTGTCGTCCTTTCGTACTATCGCATAGCGAACAAATCGAAATGGACGGTAATGGTACTTTCGACCGGAATACTTTGCAAACTCGTATTTGTCCATGGGAGATCGTCCCACCAACGGACGAAAATCTCGACATTCTCAATGTATCAAACTGGTCGTTCAAGTGGGATGACGAAATACCGAAGAACGAAGACATTTTGATTGCAGAAGTCCGTGGTTACTTGCGACAATTGTTAGCGGACGAAAGTTTGTGCCCGAAGTCGGGTGGATTTATCGACGGTCGATTTCTGATACTGGGACCGGCGGAATTTATCCTTTGTGACGCAACTTTCGTAATGAACGCTGGATGTGCGACAATCCAAAACGCTAACCATGCGACAATTCAAAACGCTAACCATGCGACAATCAGCAATGCTGGCTATGCGACAATCCAAAATGCTAACTGTGCGACAATCCAAAATGCTAATCGTGCGACAATCCACTATGCCGGTTCTGCGACAATTCACAATGCCGGTTTTGCGACAATTCACAATGCCAATTCTACGACAATTCACAATGCCGGTTTTGCGACAATCCGTAATGCCAATTCTGCGACGATTCAAAACGCTAATAATGCGACAATCATCAATCGTCAAAACGCCAAGATTAGTTAGAACAGAGACCAGTTTACAAAGAGGAGGAGATAGTCATGCCTAATTGGTGTAGTAATCTACTACTAATCAAGTCAGAGAATAAAGACCTACTAGAATATCTTGCTCAGGTATGGACTCCGTCGAATGATTCCGATAATGGATTTAGTCTTGAGCTTATAATCCCCATGCCTGACGAATTACGCACTACGACATCTCCTACTCAGCCCGGTCAAGAACATATTGCACGGGAAATGACCAAAAAGTACGGTTATCCTGACTGGTATGAATGGGCAATCAATAATTGGGGGACCAAATGGGACATTGATCCAAAAGAACTAACAGTCAGCCTTCAGTCAGATAACTTGAAAATGACTTTTCTCACGGCTTGGTCTCCACCTATTCCCGTCCTCATGGAATTGACCCGTATCTATAAGGTTGAAATCGAAACTATTTATTTGGACGAATGCCTGAATTTTGCTGGGAAAATGTCTATCGCCGACGGCCAGGTACTTTACGAAAAAAGTCTCGACCCTAAAACCGCGGCCGTAGAAGTATTTGGTCAAGTGCTCGAAGACGAGGAGGACTAATGTGGGTCGAAGAAACCACTTGTGTGACGAGAAAGGGGTGCTAGAATCCAACTGATGGAAAAAATCCTAGAAATTGTAAACATAAGCACAGAAATTGTCCTCTTTGTTCTATGGATGGGAGTAGTCCATAGTTGGTTCTATTCTACGTTGTTTGCTTCAATCATCAAATGGTATAGAAAGGAGTCTAGACAATGAGTATTTGGCCCGACAATGAGTTTGGACTTACCAACGACGAACAGGTGGTTAGGGCCGCAGATGACTTTTTCAACGCTGCGATCAATGATGGTTGGACTTGTCAACCGCTGTATCTGTCAGAAAGTATAGACACCGCTGCAAAATTGACTAAAGACGGATATGTAATGTATATTTTCCGTCGAGGTCTAAAAGCAGGGGGCGATTTCAAATGGACGGTTACAATCAATATCTGGTGTCCTGAAAAACTACATATTGAAACACCAGACATATACGATTGGGAAAGGATCAAAGATGGACTAAACCGTTGTGACTGGTGTACACAAATAGTAAATGAGACGTTTAGGGCTGGATTTGCTAACAGGGTCTGTAAGTCTTGTTTACCAGCAGCTAGACAAAAGCTAGAATTTCCTGGTTGGTATAACTAGGCGGGAGAAACTAACATGCAAATTATCCGTCGTAGAGAATTTCACAAATCTGTCACCTACACCTTAGTCTTCGATCTAATTGAGACATCGGGTCGAAGTTATACTTTTGACTGCGACGAACATGGAACGGTTATTATCGAACGTCTTCCCCCGGAAGGAATCAATAATTTCATAAACTGCACGAATAAGATCCATAATGTAAAAGATGGTCGAGTGGTCAAATACCACCGCACCTGGTCAACTCCACCCGTTGGACTATGTGATTGCGGTAAGGAAATAGAATTAGATCACTTCACCAACACTTGTGACTGTGGCGCGGACTATAATAGTGCAGGACAACTTCTTGCCCCGAGAAGTCAATGGGGAGAGGAAACGGGTGAGTCCTTGTCTGACATCTTGAGTGTAGATAATATGGACGCAAATCCTTTTGAGGAGTAAACATGACACAATCTAACCAAGACAAATTCCCTCGTTGTCAATGGCGAGAATGGAAACACATCAAGTATGTAACACCAGAAGACATTATGTCTGTCCATGGTACGGAGTTTTTCCACCGGCATGAAACATTGTCGTGTGGGGATACACGCTCATTCACAGAAGATAATAAACCTATGATCTACTATTGTGACTATCTCAACCACCGGTCGGAGATTCTCTATAATAGATCACTGTTTTGGGACTAGAAAGGAGAATAAAATGACAATCAATCTGATCTTTATTGGTAGAGACTTTTACCACAAATCAAAAACTACGATGTCTTTTGTTTATTTGGAAAGCGGTCTAAGATTTGATTGGGGCAAGGTTGAGCTTGCGCTTGAAAATGGTGACACAATTAGTATTCGACCAGCTACCAATGAAGAATTGGGTCATTATCTCAATAAATTGAATCAATGGCAAAAAGATTTTGATACGGACTAATCCGTCATGTAAACATTGGGCCGAAAAATAAATCTGCCAATGGGGTGGAAGCCTGACGGGTCAAAGAAACGATGCAACCCGCTGCTGTGACAGGCGTATAGTAGGCATGGAGCGGCTCTTGGACGAGAGGAGGGTAGGGTGTCAATAGCAAAAAGATTACTGTCTTCGGGATCTAAACAAGACATGAAAATGGTACATTCTTCCACAAAAATGCCAAATCCACCTATTGACCCAGCGGTTTTGGAAGCAGTCCTTAAATATCTACAATCTAAGCCTACTAAGTCTACTAAGTCGCGCAAAGAAGGTCAGTTTCAAAAAATTGGTGGACGAACTATTCGTGTGACGTGTAATGCAAAACCTAAAAAGAATAAGGCTAGAATCTATAGTCATTCAATCTGGCTTGACCGTAAAGCTATTGTCGAAAACGACCGTACTCGTATTGATGGAAGAACGGTCGAAAAACAATTGAATGAAATGAGACGATCACAATTCTATCGTCTGAATCGAGAAGTTTATCAACACGCTAGACAAGCTACATCAATCATGTTATCTAAAGAGCCAAAAAAGGAAATACCGAAATGTGCTATTCAGTCGAAACTTTGTTGCGACAGTTCTACCGTAGGTCGCCTTCGTTCGTTCGATTTGGACGGATGGGCAGAATCAGAAAAGAGGCGACGTGGTCAGGCCCGCCTAGACAGAGGAAGAAAGGGGTCAAGTACGAAATCATCATCTGGGTCAAAGACCCAGGTCTTGAGCGAGAAAGAGAAGAATACTTTAGTCGCTCAAGTCTTAGAAATATTGCAAAAGTCGTCGGAAATCGAGAAAGAATAATTGAAGAAAAAAGATTGAAGAGGATGGAAACTGAAAATATCATCCAAAATTTAGACTTGCCAAACTTACTCAGATCAATCAAAGAAGGAGAATTAGTATGAAGTATATTGTCAGTTATGGCACTCTAAACGACGGCTTCGATTTTGTTGGTCCTTTCGACACCGCCTTTGAGGCATCTGAGTTTCTTCTCAGACATATCAAAGGTAACGAAGATTGGCATATTTGTGAAATAGAAACCATGACCGAAGCAGAAGATAGATGGCATGGTCGAACATGCGACAATTCACGATGCCGACCGTACGACAATTCATCATGCCGGTTTTGCGATAATTCAGAATGCTAACCGTGCGACAATTGACTATGCCGACCATGCGACAATCATCAATCGTCAAGAGGCCAAGATTAGCTAGTTTACAAGGAGAATCTAAAATGTCTGAAATTAGTCGGATGGCTTTGACCATGGCAACTTGGATTGGTCAACAGGTAACTTATTACAATCGGCGAGACTTTCCTCTAGATGTGCTACTAGCCGCTCAATTGACAATGGAAAAGTCCAAGAAATATGAAGATGAATTTGACAGTTACATAAATGCAATTGCAAAACTTAGAAAAGTGTAGAAACGATCATTTGTCCTACCCGACTAGCGGCACGTTCCTAACATATAGGGGAAATAATATGCCATACCCAAAGTTTGAATTCGACCCAGAATTTGAAATAATCCCGCCAAAAAAAATCTGGTGGCTTAAAATAGTAAACTTTTTTACAATGAGATATTCTGACTATTTTCACCATCCAAGAGATTTGTCCTATCGACTTCAGGTCTTAAACCATATTAGAAAACATGGTCTACCAAATAATGTTGACAAACTTAAAACTTCTTATGTATGGAATCTTGGTGACGGAAATAATCTATGGCTAAGCACAAGCGGTCTTAAACATATGAACTTGTTAAAGTGGACGTCATTTTCTACAGATTGGGAAAATATTGCATTTTGTTATGCCGGTGGTATTATTTCTAACAATGCAGAAAAAGAAACAATAGCCATTATGCAAAATTGGTTGGAATCTAAAAATGTGAACCCGAAAGACGAAGTTTTGTCCAGGGGCTGAAAATGACCATAGAAGAACTAAAGTCATTAAAAATAGGTGATAAAGTAATTATTCTAAAATCCGAATGTATAGATACACCAACTGTTACTAAAGTTGTCATGGGTGCACACCACACAGACACAACAAATTCAGGCTGGGTTCTCTTTCTCGAAGATGAAATAAAAATATTTACGCCTCACGACCTCCGTATGGCCGAACATGGTTTATACTTAGATCACATAAATAGCGGGATGGTTCAGATATATATACCCGTAATAACTGATAATTACTTTAAAAATCTAGTTGATAGTTTTATCAGTCAGGAGGACCAATACGATGAATAAATATCAATTTAAACGTAAGATTAAAGACTTTCTTGATATTTTTCAGTATGACCTACCGCATCTTTCCAAAAATCTTTGGTGGTTTAGAAAAGAAATCTGGTCATTCAGGCCGTGGGATTATTCCTACAATCTGAGTCTTTTTGCTCGAAGTCTTAGCGCGACGGCAAATTGCATTGAAAAAGGAGACGAGATTAAAATCTCCGCAAGCAAAAAAGTCGCTAAAATTCATAGAGCTATTGAATTGATGAATTTGCTTGCAGAACATGACTCATTTCCCGACGAACAAAAATACCTTAATGAAATTTGTCAAATCCTTAAGGGTCAGGATGATATTTTTAATTTCGATCTTGATAAAAACATTGAAGACCAAGAACAAAAATATTTTAAGTGGTATGACGGATCTGGAATTCTTCATTGGTGGGAATAAACAAAAATAATGAGGTTAAATGATGCCGCAAAATGCAACAATCCAGACAATTAAAGAAATTCTGCCACATAACAACGCAGATAGTCTAGAACTTGCAAAAATTTTGGGCTGGACCTGTGTAGTCAGAAAGGGAGAATTCCACTCAGGCGACAAAATAGTTTACATTTCTATCGACAGTGTGGTGCCAGATGCCGAATGGACACAATTTCTAAAAGGTCATTTTCGAATCAAAACTATTCGACTCAGAGGAGAACTAAGTCAAGGTTTAATACTATCGTGTAATGTACTACCGCAAGATAAAAGTTTTGACATCGGAGATGATGTATCTGACCTGTTAGATGTTGCTCAGTATGAAAAACCCATCTCTGCTCAATTACAAGGAGAAAATGTCGGGATATTCCCCGCTCACCTATGTCCAAAGACGGATGAGGTACGAATCCAAAATTTCCCACAACTTCTGGATGAATTATGCGGAAAGAGATATATTGCGACAGTGAAATGTGACGGGACGAGTTCTTCCTTTATCTTTGATGGAGAGGACTTTTATATCTGTTCAAGAAATAATCGCAAGAAATATGGTGATAATGTCTATAGTCAAATAGCGGTAAAATACGATCTCGAAAATAAAATGCGAAGGTTAAATAGACGGTTAGCCATCCAGGGCGAGATATGTGGTCCAGGAATCCAAAAAAATCGAATGGGATTAAAAGAAACAGAACTATTCGTCTTTGATATGTTTGACCTGGACGAAAGACAATATCTATGTCCAAAAGCGTGTATGAATCTATGTAATTTCTTGGGGCTTACTCATGTTCCAATAGCGTATGAAAACATATGTGTTTATGATGAGGTAACAGGTATTGAGTCAGATGGAGGCTTTGAACAACAATCAATTGACCAAATCCTCGATTGGGCCAAGGGAAATTATCCACATACTAATAATCCAAGGGAAGGTATAGTCTTTAGGCCGTTGGAAGTAACCTACTCTCCGACTTTGTGCGGCAGACTAAGTTTTAAAGTAATCAACAATGACTATTTACTCAAGCATGGAGAATAAATAACTATGATATTCTATGACCCGGAATTTAGAGAATCAAACCAGTTCTGGTCTTGTAATGTTTGTGAAGCACAAAATTCTATTATAGACGGAGAGTGCCAATTTTGCGAATGTCAAGGATTGAGTTGTAAACGTGATAACTGTAGTTGGCCCGAACATTTTCATACTGACCACATTTTGGAAAATACCAAGAACGAAGATTGTATACTATGTCAAAATCAACAGTCACAACAAGTTAGATGATTTGGGATAAAAATGATATGTGACGGAAGAATCCGACATGACTAAATCTAGCCGAAAAAATTTGATGCGCAATTCCAGTCATCGGTATAAGTATTTGAAATATAATGGTCTAAGGCACCCGCTCTGCCGAAGTCAGATCCTTGGTCTGAGACCGGTCGGGAGCACGGGAGAAAAAGTTCGTCACAGGTGCGATTTCCTGCAACATTTTCCCCCGACAGGTGTAGGGGTACTCACAAGGTTCAGAAAGGCCCGTCACGGCGCTCTAATGGCCTCACGGGGGCTATTCTGACACGGCACCCCAAAATAGCAAATAGCTAAAATGGGGAATAGTCAAAAATCCCGAGTGGGAAGAAAGGAGATAATATGGGACGCAATATGGTTCATCCTACAGTAGCCAGTCCGTTTAATTCCGCTCTTGCTGGCCGTATGCGCTCGGACCTCGCACAAATGGAGTCCGCGCTCAATGACTGGGAGAACGGAAATGACCATGTGGTTGATGTTTTGCGTAGATGTGCCAGTCGAATCAACAGTGGGATTTACAATTTTGCCATTGATCCGACGGGGAATACGCAAAAACGCAATAACATCAAGCGTATGGTTACTGAGGCTGTGACGGCAACCTTTGCCGCGAGCGGTCAAGAGGCTACCGCGGACCAAATTGAGCAGGTCATTAGTTTGGTTCTCAATAAGAAGGGTCTTTAAAGACTTTATCAAGAATTTAGGTAGCGTCAATATACCCCAAGA
>Ga0209727_1003416_pt1 | contig 10293 bp, 9 predicted proteins | sample RifGroC1_FD_183995 | JGI IMG/M metagenome (GOLD analysis project Ga0209727, IMG submission 183995) | Groundwater microbial communities from Rifle, Colorado, USA - Groundwater C1 (SPAdes) (version 2) | ecosystem: Environmental > Aquatic > Deep subsurface > Groundwater | place: Rifle, Colorado...
TATTTCTTCGAGACCATCGGGTTTTTTGAGACCAGCGGCTGTCTTGGCCAAAAAAATATTCGGACCGATGCCGATGGAAACAGTTATCCAATCGCCGACGTCTTTTTTAATTAATTCTTTTATTTCGACTCCGACATTTTTAATGCCTTTTTTAAAGGAAGGGCAGCCTTCAAGATTGACCATGAACTCATCTATGGATTTCGGAACTACCACGCTTGAAAATTTACTGAGAACATTGCGGAGTTTTAGATGGACGTCGCGGTACTTTTGAGGATCCGGGGTAAGCACCGTAAGGCCGGGTGCCAGAAGTTTTCCTTCCCTCACCCGCATTCCGGTTTTAACACCCAGTGCTTTCGCCTCGTAAGATGCCGCGAGAATACATCCCGATAGTGTATCGTAAGCTGCAACTGCTACGGGATGGCCTCTTAGCTGAGGGTTGGCCTGTTGTTCTATCGTGGCAAAGCAGGAATTTATATCTACAAGCATCAAGGTTGGGGGTTTTGGGTTAAAAGACAGGTTAGTCAGCTTGTCCATCCGATATTTCCTCCACCTCCCAAGACAAATTATCGGTATTTAGGGCTAATCTAAAGTAAACGGTTTCTGATGTGGCCGAAAACACATGAAAAAGGGTCTTCCCGGTCCGGAAAGCGTGGTGGTAGCCTAATTTTACGATTTTGTGCCGATGCCCTTCCCAAATGACCGCAGAGGGCCTAAAAGCCCTCTTTTTGTGGTCGTACACGGATATAACAGATACCGGCGCCTTTATCTTCGTAATCATATATGCGAAGGAAACCCGAACATTGAGTAGAGTTTAATTCGGCGGAGGCAGACAGTCAATAGAATTATTGGATGCTATGGGTTGATTTTTGGAAGAAAGTGAAGTACCATGCCGGAAACAATCAATAACTAGAAGGAGGAGAGATGGAAGACGACTTGAAAGCGATTCACCGGAATCTGGAAAAGCTCCAAAAGGAAGCGAATGAAAAAGAGGCGGAGGAAAACCGCAAAAAGGTTCTTGCCTTAATTCACTTAATAACAGACACCGTGAACACCCTGGCTCCCGGGAAGATAGAAGCTATATGTTATGGGAGCGAAACTAATCCCAAGGTCACGAATTACCCGGTGGTAAAAATTACTGCCGTTGTTTCCAAAACCTATTTGGAAATTTGCACGTGGACAATCAACTCAAGCGGGCAAACAGAACCTCCTACACTTACAGTTGCCGACATTACGAAAAAAGTGGTCGAGAGTTTGGAGAAAATCCGGTTTCGTTAACTAACGTGGCCTCAAAGCATCGAAATCATAACCGATTTCTTTTGCAATGAGGCCTTCTTTTTTAGTCTCTAGATAGTAAGCGTACTAACCAGCCGAACAGTGAAAATCGGCCTTCCTGCTCACCGAGCTGGGTGTTAATAACCTCGTTCTGGTTCTCAATTGAGCTTGAAAGGGTATCTAAAGCCTGCTGTTCTTCCGGAGTTAAAGCCTGACTCCTTACCTGTTGTATCTGTTGAAGCATTCGTGTGTTTGCGTCAATGACTTCCTGAAGCTTCTTAATGGATTCAAAGTTGGGTCCGACCAGGAACTTTACAACTCCGCTTCTTTCGGAGATTTTCTCAAGCTGGTCGATGGATTCCTCCTGAAGGTCTTTTTGCGATTCAACAAAATTCTCAAGTTCGTCTTTTAAACTGTCATCGTCATCTATTCCGTCCTCATCTTCCAATTCTTCTTCGTCCTCGAGTTCGTCAGAATCCTCCGAGTCGTCCTCATCAATATCATCTGCCTCATCCTCATCGGAATCGTCCTCTTCTTCCGGTCCTTCATTGCTACCTTCTCTTTCGTCATCATCTGATAACACGCTAGAATTATCTTCGGCCAAAACCTGGGATAGTTTATAGGACCCATACATGGTTCCTGAAAAGACCATCATAAGGGCAAGCACCATTACAAGGGTAAAACTATATAAAGCTATCGAATTTTTGGACTTTATTACTTTTTTGTTCATTCTAAAATTCTGGGCGAATATTATCTATATGTCAAACCTCAAAAGTTTATTTTTGTTAAGACAATTGCGTTGGGCAGACTTCTCCCAGGTCCTACAATATATTTGCCGTTGATATACATTGCTGATGAACCGCCCCCGTCAAGATTCAGTGCGTGTTTTGCACCTAATGACCTAATGACATAAGCCGCATCGATAACGGTCGCACTGCTTACTGTGGCAAGATATAAATTCTCACCGCCGACCCCGATAACTCCTCGTGGCCCTTTTATATCCTTTTGGTAAGAAGTAAGTTTATCTTCATCGACCACGATATCTCCGTCTTTAACAAGCGACGGGTAGTTTGAAATTCCGGCGGTAACTCCTCCCCCGCCGTAATCGGAGGTTTTTCTGTAGAAAGAAGGGTCCCCACCGTTAAATGTTATTAACCCGGTATCAAACCACGTGAGTGCGTCTTTATGCTCCCACTTTCCTTCGTCGCTGTCATACAAGGCGAAATCGAAAGAATTTACTTTTCCGTCGCATGACGGGTAATCAGGAGGACAAAAATAGGATCCATTCATCCCGGCAAATCCTCCGCTGTCTTTGACGTAATCGGCTAGACTTTTGGTGTCACAATCGTTACTGCAGGAACCGGAAGAGGCAGAAACCGTTTTTACTTTTATTTCGTTAAGACGAAGTTTTATAACGTGTACCCCGAAACTGCCTCTCTCAGTCCGGACTGTTTGATAACTGTATCCTGAGGCTGCTACTTTTGTTTGTTCTAATTTGGTTAGATACGAAGAATAATCTTTATCGAGTGCTGAAGTCTGTTCATTGATGCCCGTCATTATTGAAGCAAAATCTTTTTCTATTAGAAAGCTGCCCCACGAATCTTTTTGCTCTGTAAGATCCGGAGACTTTAGACCGGCTTTTACATTTCTATTTATTTTCTGTTCAAGGACAAGAAGGGTGTCATAAACATCTTTTATTGTTTTTTCGTCAGATGTTTCTTTTGCTTTTATTGTCTCGAGCTCTTTTTGTAAGGTAACGAACGAGGCTTCTGCGGCCATAGCGTTGGTAACTTTCAAGTGATCTTCAAACAAAGCGTCTGAAAAGTTTTCTCGCAGATTAGTTTGGGACGATTTTATTGTAGTCAGAGATTTTTCTGCGTTATTGAGCCGGATGTGCTGGTACACCAGCCACGATATGACTACCAGGAACAGAGCAGACGACCCGACAAGTTTTAATGTTTTCACATCAAGCTGGTACTTCACTCTTTAAAGTATAGCAATTTTGGGGGACGGTTGAAGGTTTTATTAAAAATTCAAACCCTTCTATATAGACCTATAGCATTTGACGATAAGGTACTTTAGCGTTACAATTGCAAGGTCTAAATCAGACATAATCCTTTTAATCCACAAATACGGAGGTTTGAATGAAAAACTCAATGTTAGGACTAGTGTTGGCTGTAATGGTGGTTTTGGCGCTGTTTTTAGCAGGAAACGCTTCTGCGGAAAACAACTGCACCGGGAAATCCTGCCAGCCCTTGCCTACCAAGGCTCAGGCGTGTTACGGACCTGCTGCGGAAAAGAACCCGCATTGCAAACCGCAATCGAGCAACGAACCCACAACGACACCAACCGCTACTCTTGTGGCTGTAAAAACAGAATTACCCAAGAATAGCCCCACAGCAGTCCCGCCCACCTACACACCAAGTTCCTTCGATCCTACAAAGAACGGAACGGAAAAATGTGTGAACGGAGTCTGCCCTGATGTCGCTTGTTCCCTAGCAACAGTTGCCGCCGCTCAAGCGACAAGCGTTTCTCTCCAAACAACAGCTCTCCAATATCAGGCCACAATAGCTTCCAAACCGTAGTGGCAAACCAAACCGCACTTTATCTAGGTCTAACCTATTTAATGTGCGGTTTTTTTATTTAACTTAAACCGCGCCGTTTTATATATACGACTTGGTCACATCCTGTATATAATTAATATTGCGAGTATGAACGAACTGGAAAAAATATCTATTTCAAGCAGCTCTGATCTTCTCGAAGTAATAGACACGGCGACCCACAACGCTAATAGAGAAAAGGCGGTTCATTACATGTTTTCCGAGGGAGCAAATTCCTGTGGTAAGGAACTTAAAGATGTGATTAATTTGGTAAGAGAGTCTGCTCTAAAAAATGACGATAACAAAGAAAACCCCAACCTTGCTCAAATAACAAATAAAATTGTGGCGGACACAAGAGGACGGACCGGGGAATTCTTAAGTAAACCTCTCGATGTAGGCGATTGCATGACTTTATATGGAAGAGATGTTTATGTTCCCAAGCACGAACTGATTGATCCAAACGATTACTTTAAGAATAACGGGGGTCCAAGAAAAGACATAGTACTTTTGAATTATTTTTTTGAAACTGAGGCGGATGAAGTGTCATCCACCGGGCTAGAAAATAATAAGTTAAGTCCCGAAGAAATTCTTACAATAAAAGATGCCACACTGTATGTTTACAACAATCAGCGCGAAGTAAGTAGGTCATGGAAGTCGGCTAATCCTGATATGAGATCCGGAGTAGGTAGTGCCCAGCTAGTAAGATGGTACCTGCATCAGAATAGTCAAACCCCTAATGGTGAAAAGGGAAAACAACAGAACAAACTGATAGACCGTGCTCTTGCTTATATTGACCATCGTGACGACGAGTTTGGCAACATTATGGGTAGAAAAACTACTAAAACCCTACTAGAATCCCGCTCAGAACCTGCGTATCCAGCGGCCGCGCTCCCGGATATGCTGCTAGTCAGCCCGGAAAACAAAATTACAGGCATAATCGAAGTGAAATCTTATACCCCCGAAGAGGTGAAGTTGTGGATCGCAAGCTTAAAAGAATCCGTAGAAGCGGAAAATAATAGTGCAGACCCGGAAGGGAAAGGTTTATACGATGCAGCAAGATATGATAGACGGGGTTTGCAGGTTAACTTAATAGATAAAGAAATGGGCAAACCTTTGGGCATGAGACTCGGAATTAACTTAGACTCTGCCCGGAATTTTATAAACGCCGCTAATATAGAACTCCCACATTCCGGATTAATGATAGACACGATAGATAATATGACTTTTGAAGTTTTCCCTGAGCACATTGAATACCCGGTCATCTTGAGACTTCCACAGGACACTTCAAAGGAAGATATACGGGAACTGGGGGAAATACTCGATGAGTTGAAACTCAGAGGTGTAGTTATACAGCAACTTCCATTTTCTTCGGCCGAGCTTAATGAAGGAGGACATGCTGCCTTAATGAAATCTTATTTTGACCTACCAAAAGAAGAGAGAACAAAACTAAATGATATTCACCCGGACCTTACCGTTACTCTTGGAGACAGAAAGACATGGGGACTACCCGAGAAAGAGAATAATACATGAGAAAAAAACTTAAGACGAAAACACGTTAGTAATAACAACTCCCAAAAAAGCCAAACCTATACCTATAACCTGGGCCGTATTTAATCTTTCCATAAAAACAAAGTAGCCGGCACCCAACACCACGGCAGCGTAAAAAACGGTTTGCATACTGCCGACCACGCTCAAATTCCATCCTTCAACGAACATCCAAGTGAAAAGAACGATCTGGACCATATAAAGTAGGACACCCAGCAACAGCCATTTATCCGTAGTAGCTTCGAGGAAGGTAGCATGCTGCGCGGCCTTTTTTATAAAAACATCGCCGATTGCCACAGATACCACCGCAATTACGACCAGTAATATTTGAAACATTTTAACCATTAGAACAGGATATTCTAAACAGACCGTAAGCGCAACGAAACTTACTCGACTACGATGACACCTTGATATGTATCCACGTCTTCCTTATCTTCATACTTGAAAGTACCGGTCTGTTCAAAAGGTACTTCTAAAGAGTCTTCCGGTTCGAGAACCTCATCCAGCTCAATATCAATTTTGTTACTTCCGAAATTTTCTACTGAAGATAAATTGTGTGCTCTTTTGTCGGTATTTACCCATGTAACTCTGGCGCCTTTTTTTATTGTTACAACCGCAGGTTCATACCCATCTGCCGTTATTTGAATTTCCACCGTAGGCGTATCAAAACTGGCTCCCAGCATGACTTCTTTTTCAGACTCGGCTACTTTCGTCGATATAAATCTTGGGTATAGCATAACGACGCCTGCAACAACCGCACCGAGTATCAAGATAAGAAGTAATATGTTGCCTTTTTCTTCTATATGTATTTGCTGTTTTCGTCTTTTCATAAATTACCTCCTTTGTAAAATAATGTTTCTATTTATATCCGTTGTTGCACTATCGATTACCACACTCTCGCTTTGAGTAATGTGCGACTTAGCAGAGTAGGTTATTTTATACGTACCCGGAGCCAGGTTTTGGACAGAAAATGCTCCTTTCGAATCAGTGTAATAGGTCTTTTTCGAGCGTTTAACCCCATCTTTGATTAATACTATCTTTCCTAAATATATAGGTGTACCTGAAGATGAAGTTACAGTGCCGTGCATTGATCCGGTAACGGTCACTTGCGGGAGGGTTGTTGCATTCGCAGTAGCACTAGCTGCAGACGTATTACCTGCAGCGTCCCTCGCTTTGACGTAGTAATAGTACGTTGTTGAAGGAGATCGTGTGGCATCCCCGTAACTTGTTGTCGTCACAGTCGCGACCTTTAGGTTATCTCTGTAAACCTCGTACGAGGAAACACCGACGTTATCCGTAGATGCCGCCCAGGCTAAGTTAATCTGAGTAGAAGATACTGCTTTTGCAGTTAAGCTACCGGGAACACTGGGAGCCACCGTATCGGGAGCTGCTGAGGTGGTAGCACTGACAGTACTTGACGCAGCAGATACATTTGCGGCGGCATCGACTGCTTTAACATAGAATGTGTAAACGGTGGACGAGGCCAGACCGGTGTTACTGTGGGTCAACGAAGTTACAGTCGCGACCTTAACATTATTTCGGTACACTTCGTAACCTGTAACACCCACGTTATCGGTGGAAGCTGTCCAAATCAAATTTATCTGTGTTGCTGTTATTAAAGCCACATTCAAGGTGGGAGGTGGGGTCGGCGCTGAGGTGTCAGCTTCAGCTGAGGTTGTTGCACTGATGGTGTTAGACGCCGAAGAAACATTGGACGCGGCATCGACTGCTTTAACATAGAATGTGTAAGTCGTTGATCCTGAAAGCCCGGTATTGCTGTACGAGGTTGAAGTTACGGTAGTTACTTTTGCATTGTTTCGGTACACTTCATAACCTGTAACCCCCACGTTATCGGTAGAAGCCTCCCACGTTAAATTGATCTGCGTCGAAGATGCAACCGAAGCTGTTAAGTTCAACGGAGCAGTAGGAGCGGAAGTATCGGCAGCAGAAGATGTTGTGGCTGAAACAGTATTAGACGCCGATGAAAGATTTGAAGCTGCATCAAAGGCTTTAACGTAGTAAGAGTAAGTGGTCGAGCCCGAAAGCCCGGTATTGCTGTACGAGGTTGAAGTTACGGTAGTTACTTTTGCATTGTTTCTGTACACCTCGTATCCTGTAACTCCAACATTATCCGTGGATGCGGACCAGCTCAAGTTGATCTGGGTAGAAGACACTACTGCCGTCGTAAGATTGCCGGGTGTGCTCGGCGCGATTGTGTCGGTTGCTGGAGGCGGCGGAGTCACAGTACTCCCGGATACCGAGATAGAAAAGGTATCAGTGTAAAGAGGAGTTGCTGCTTTATCAAGGTACGATGATGTTATACCGCTCGGGGTTACGGTAAATTTAGAAAATCCGAACGCCGTGTCGTTTCTGGCAGCGAAGTAATTGTAGTGAACATCGGAAGTGCTACTTAGAGTGTAGTGCCCCACGCCTCCCGAACCGTTTATTACTAATACAGTTCCCAGACCTTTTGAATAATTAGGTCCTTCCCCGCCTTGCGCGCCGGAAACAATGCACGCAGAATTGCCCGCAGTTGATGTTGATGCCGGGATGGATGGGCAGGATGAGTTTAAGTAAAGTTGTTTACCCCGTTGATAGTTGTGATCGTGTCCCTGAAGTAGCAAATCGGGCCTCTTTTTCATAACCAGATTAAAATAATCAGAACCTACTTCGTCTCCTTTAATACCACTGCTTATGTAGTTTTCGTGGTTAGCCACGATAATCCATTTACGGCCTAAAACACGGGCTTCGTCAATCCTGTCATTAAGCCAGTTGTATCTTTCGTTGCCTATTGAGAAAGTGTAAAGCCCACCGTACAAAAAGTTCATCTTCGGGTCGACTAAAATAAATCTTGTTGTCGGGTTCTCCAGCGGATAATCGAAATAGAACTCTTTGCCTATGTTGTCGGTTTTGGTTGGGGAGCCTCCTGTGCCTAAATTGGGTGACTGCACACCGTTTACTCTATCCGGAAGACACGTTTTATCTACAAAGTAGTCTATTACGCCGTTTCCGGGATTATCCACCCCATTTTCGTGTCCCCCCGCAATAATTGCGAAAGGCTTACTACCCCAAGAAGGCTTGACGTATTCGTTGCACCAATTGTATTCATTTTTTCCCGAGGGAAGTTGGTAAGACAGGTCTCCGAGAGACAAAAACAGGTCCAGTCCCGATTGCGCAGCCTTGGCAAATACCCCGCTACCCGCACTTCCGTATCCGTGATCCCCTACTGCACCAAATGAAAATGAAGGGGCAACAGGACCACCGGTGGCCCCATACTCAAAAGCTCCAATGTCCACCGTAGATACGGGTACTCCGGCTCCATCCAGATCTGTAGTATATCCTCCGTTATCGCTGGACCCGGCATTTACAGCAGGACTTGTGGACTTCAAATGCATATTTATAACTGAAGTATAGGCGTCCTCTACAGTTGCGAACTGCGGATCTGTCACTTTGGATGCCCCATTAATACTGTATGACGTCGGTTCAGGAATTTTGTTGAAAATATTATTGGATTCGATAAATGAAGTGCCGCCAAAGTAAGCAGACTTTTGGGCCCCGGAAAAAATGTTGTTCTTGACCGTGAAAACGGGGGTTGTCGTTGTGTTACAGTCTCCTGCGCATACAAATGCCTGCGAGGTCGATCCTGTAAGATATACCGTGTTGTTATAAAATGTTGAATTGGGTACCGGCCCGTAGCTATCTCCGGCCCCTCTGGTAACAAAGCCTTTTGAATAAGGAAGCTTTGAAACCATCAGATTATAGCCAAATTTATTGTCAGCGGTTCTTATGTGACCAAGTTCCGAGAATGTTTCATTATTGTAGGCTCTGTTGTGGTGGATGTTATTTCTTTTTCCGCCATATATCTCTACAGCCGATCCATCTCTTGTGTAAAGTCTAGAACAAGCATCGTTTCCGGAAAATTCGTTGTATGCGACTTCGTTGTCATCACCCCATACTAATACACCCATAGCACCCGCGCTGGATTGAGAGTTCATCATTTTGTTGTCTATAAAAACATTATTAATTATTTTGTTGCGATTCGAGACCGTCCCGCTCGTTAGGTCACCTGCAATATAAACACCTGCGTAAAGATTCGAAGCTCTGATATTTTTTATCGTCACGTCGTGTGAGTTTTTATCAAGTCTTATACCCGACATGGTCCCAATGGGACCGTTTTGGCAGGCTGAATCTTTCGCTACGGTTGCTAAGTCTGCAGTTACGTGGAGGTTGGATATTACGATATAGGCTCCGCTGACAATTATCGCGTCCCCGCTTCCCGTTTTAACAATTTTGGGATTAGAACCTACACCGTAAGCGCTGACCAAAATCTGATCGGTTGAATTCCCGCTCGAGGTCAAATTTAAAACACCGTTAACTGTGTCGGTACAAACACCGTCACGTTTTACATAAATCGCGTCACCTGCAGTCAAAGTAACGCTATTCACTTTTGTAAAAGTTTTCCAGGTAGAACTTTCGGTATTTCCTGAATTTGAGTCGTTACCGTTCTGGCAATCTATGTAATAAAGTCTTCCGGTTGCCAGAGAAAGTACATTTCCGGGGTCTATTTTACCTATCAAATTACGCGATAACTCTTTAACTTTGGGGATTCCTTTGTAGGATAAAAAGGCTCCGGTAGCCAATAAAACTGCGAGTACCAACGCAACATGCGCAAAGCCGTACTCAGACGTCTTTTTTATTTGCATAATACTATTGTAGACCAAAATGAGTTCTATATGTCAAGACTTGGTTTGCTGAATTGCCGTTAACCATAGCCGCCTATAGCGTGTATAATGACAAATTGTCATGAACATAAGAAATATAGCCATAATCGCACACGTTGACCACGGAAAAACCACTATTGTTGATGGTCTGTTAA
>Ga0209727_1003417_pt1 | contig 10287 bp, 9 predicted proteins | sample RifGroC1_FD_183995 | JGI IMG/M metagenome (GOLD analysis project Ga0209727, IMG submission 183995) | Groundwater microbial communities from Rifle, Colorado, USA - Groundwater C1 (SPAdes) (version 2) | ecosystem: Environmental > Aquatic > Deep subsurface > Groundwater | place: Rifle, Colorado...
TATATGTATCCAAGACGTTATCGAGAATAATTGTAATTGGGTTTTTCTTCATTACTTTCGTAACCTCTCCATCAACCGGCTGTGTCCGAAGTTCCTGAGCTTTTAATTTCATGTATTTATTATACAATGTATTGAACAAACAATGGCAAAAGTATTAATGATTCAAATCCAATCTGCACCTTATTGTGGTACCGCGTATTTACATGCAGCTGCAAAATCCCGTCATCATAAGTTTTCTCTTCTTCTGAGCAATAATCCATCTACAATTCTCTCAAAAATTCAAACTGAAAAACCAGATGTCATAGGATTTTCCTGTCTGAGCTGTTTTATGAAAGAAATTCTTTCTTTATGCTGTGAAATCAAAAAAAGCTTTGACATCTCGATAATTTTGGGAGGACCACATCCAACATTATTTCCGGAAGTACTCAGTGAAAAATCTATCGATATGATCTGTATTGGCGAGGGAGAATTTGCATTAATTGATCTGTTAAACGCGATAGAAAAAAAGAAAAACTACTCTCATATAAAAAATCTTTGGGTAAAAAAGGGCAACACCATTCATAAAAATCCGTTACGCCCGCTGGTCGAACCCCTCGACAAAATCCCGCTGATAGACTGGTCCTGCTATAGAAATACCCCAGTGCTATTAGGTTCCCCCACTGTATTTTTAATTCGAGGATGTCCATTTTCGTGTAACTATTGCTTTAACCAACAAACAAAAAAACTCTATCATAATTTAGGCAACTATATCCGCCACTTCAGTGTACAGCGGTCGCTTCTTGAGATAAAGGCGGCACTTAAATATTTTCCAAAAGATCCCATCATTTTTGCTTCTGATTCCTTTGGTATTGATTTACCGTGGATGGAGCAAGTTTTTGAAAGATATTCGAAACTTACGAATCTTCCTTTTGTCCTACTTCTCCGTCCGGAGTTAACGACACAAGAATGTATCGATATTATCGCAAAATATAATTGTTGCAGTGTTTCAATCGGTGTTGAATCAGGTTCAGAAAGAATCAGGCGCGATATCATTCGCCGATATTACACAAACAGCTTCCTTATTACTATGGCACAAAGACTCCATGCAAAAAACATAAAATTTAAAACATTTAACATGCTTGGACTTCCCACGGAAACCGAAAAAGAAATGTGGGAAACTGTAGATATAAATATCAAAATGAAAACAGATTTCCCCAGGGCGTCTATCTTCACCCCTTATCCGGGAACTGAAATTGTAGAAATTGCCAAAAAAAGAGGATATTTGAATAAAAATTTTAACTTCGATAATCTGCCTGATACAATACTTGATCGTACTATCTTAAAAAAACTCAATGCGCCAAGAGTACAAAATATGCTGTTCTTTTTCCAAACCGCTGTTATGTTCCCATCAGTACACCCAATTATTAAACACTTGATGTCATGGAAACCCAATATTATTTTCCGACTGTATTTCTATATCCTTTATGGGTGTATCAACGGAATTGCGGAAAAACGCAACATATTTCATTATCTTCCGTATCTTTTTGCGAATCGGCGGTATCGATAATCTCTTTTATGAAGCGATCTCTTTGTTGTTTTCTTTAATTTGCGTTTTTGTATCGTTGTTTGTTTTTTATACCGCTTGTACCACAACAGCACAAAGTATCCGATCCCCCATCCAAGAATTCCTCCCACGATCACATCTCCTGGATAATGGTGACCGAGGTATATACGCGATAAAGAAATCAAAACAGCGAGCACATACAAACCTTTTTTCCATTTCGGTTCTATGTACGACAAAACTGTTGCGAGTGCAAATGCAAATGCTGCATGAGTTGATGGAAATGAATATCCAAGCGGAAATCCACCAATAACTGTTGCCGCATCAAGAGCAGAAGATGGACGAAGTCGTGCAACAAGAGGTTTTAAGATAAGTTCAGTAATACTCCATGCGAGTCCCCCAGTTAGTCCAAGAGGGATAAACAACCGCTGATCTTTTGATTCTTCGCGAAAAATAAGAAACGCCCCAATCACAAACCATACGATTCCCGCTTCACCAATACCAGATAAAAATAACGCACATGAATCAATAAGTCCATTATGCAACAGATGATTGATCGCAAAAAAGAGTTGGGTATCGATATTTATTACAGCATTCATACGCTCATTCCTTTATCGAACACTTTTGGGCGTCGGTGAACTGGTAACAACACGAATAGGTTCTGCCGTAGGGGTAATAAAAATAATCTTGATTGCGCTATCAGTTGGAATGGGAGATACGACCTTTTTTCCTGTCACAACAACACCAATAATAATAAGAATGAGTGCAGCAACTCCAATAAGAATGGAAATTGCTGCTATCGTCTTCGTCCGTTCTTCCATACTCATAGTATATCACTACTTAATATCTTCTTTCTTCCACGCGGCAAACGTACACGTCGGATAAGTACTACATCCAAAAAACGTCTTTCCATGCCTCGTTTTTTTAATAACTATATCGCTACCGCATTTCGGGCATTTCATATCAATAGTTTCCGGTTTTTGTTTCGTGTAAGTACATGCAGGAAATGTACTGCAAGCGTAAAATTTTCCATACCGACCAGTCCTGATAACAACAGGAGACTGGCAAAGCGGACATTTTTCATCTGTTTCTTCTACCGGCGATTTAATTTTCTCAGCAGTTTTCATCGTCGTATCAACAGCCTCTATAAATGGATCGTAAAAAGCTTTCAGTACCAGCACCCATTCTTTCTCCCCTGTTGCAATGGCGTCAAGATCCGCTTCTAACTTTGCAGTAAACGGTAGATCCATAACGCGTGGAAAATACAGAACCAAAAAATCAGTTACCTGCATTCCCAACTCCGTCGGAACAAGTTTCTTTTCAATCTTTGCCACATATTGCCGATCAATAATCGTGGAAATAATAGGGGCGTAGGTCGAAGGTCGTCCAATATCTTTTTCCTCCAATGCTTTGACTAAACTTGCCTCAGTATACCGAGGTGGTGCTTGCGTCTCATGAAAAATAGAATTTGCTTTGGAAAGAGTAACTGTATCTCCTACAGCAACCGTTGGTAGCACCACTTCTCCATTTTCATATCCCATGACTTTCAAAAATCCGTCAAACATAATGACAGATCCTTGCACTTGGAACACATAGGCATTGGAACTGGTAATTGCAATTGCGGTTGAATCAAATAATGCTTTTTCCATTTGAGAAGCAATAGCCCTCTTCCAAATAATCTCATATAATCTGACATGATCATGATTAAACTCTGGGTTATTTTTGAGCGTTTCTTCAAGAAAGGTTACATCTGTTGGTCTAATTGCTTCGTGCGCCTCTTGAGCAACTTTTGATTTTGTATGGTATACACGGGCGCTCGCAGGAATATATTTTTTTCCAAATGTATTTGCTATATACTCTCTTGCTTCGCTAATAAACTTCGTTGATAAATTCAGACTATCTGTCCGGTGATACGTTATGATTCCTTCTTCATACAATTTCTGTGCCAGTTGCATGGTTTTTTTCGAAGAAAAATATAAGCGTCGTCCTGCATCCTGCTGCAAGGTGCTCGTGGTATATGCAGGACTCGGATTTCTAGAAATTTCTTTCTTCTCAACAGCACTCACTGTGTATGGTTTCTTCAAATCCTCAATAATTGCATTTGCCTGATCTTCTGAAATTATTGTCGATGACGTCGTGGTATATTTCCCATCAAATAGCTGAAGGATAATCTGCTTTTCATATATTTCTTCATTATGGGAAATAAGTTGAGCAGTAATGGGCCCTGAAAAATCACCCTCGATTGTCCAGTACGGTTCTTTTGTAAATTTTTCAATTTCCCTCTCCCTCTCAACTAAAAGCCTGACAGCAACAGATTGCACACGCCCTGCTGATAGCCACCGTTTGGAAAGTTTCTGCCATAAAATAGGAGAAAGTTTATACCCAACTAGCCGGTCAAGTATGCGCCTTGCTTGCTGCGCTGAAACAAGTTTTGTATCAATAACTCCCGGATGAGCAAGCGCATCATCAATAGCAGACTTGGTAATTTCATGAAACGTAATACGCTTGAATGTTTCTATCTTTTTTTCTGTTTTTTTAGTCAGTTTTTTCTTTTCTATGCCATCAGTTAAAATCGTTGCCATGTGCCAGGCAATTGCTTCTCCTTCACGATCAGGGTCTGTTGCTAAAATGACCGTATCTGCTTTTCTTGCAATCGCCAACAATTCTCCAACATGTTTTTTCTTGTCTTTTGGAATGAGGTAACTGGGAGTAAACCCGTGTTCCACGTCAACCCCAAGCGCTGCCTTCGGCAAATCCCGAATATGCCCCATGGTTGCTTCTATCTGATAATCCTTGCCTAAAAACTTCGAAAGTGTCTTTGCTTTGGTGGGTGATTCAACAATAATGAGCGTCATATGTGTTCTAGTATATCATGCACGCTTTCCACAAGTATCGCACCGTTTTTAAGAAGTGAGGCGGTTCCGTGACTTGTTGCACTTGTCACAGGCCCCGGAACTGCAAAGACATCGCGACCTTGCTCACCAGCGTTTCTTGCGGTAATCAGTGTCCCGCTATCTTTCTCCCCCTCAATAACGACAACTCCACGGGCAAGCCCACTAATAATTCTATTTCTTGCAACAAATAACCCTTTTTTGGGCCGAAGTCCAAGAGGCATTTCAGACACCACTGCACCATATCCCTCAAGCCCAAGCTTCCTATATATATGTATATTGCTTTGTGGTGCACAGATATCAACGCCACATCCAAGTACCGCAATCGTCTTCCCGTTACATCGTATGGTTTCTTCGTGCACCACCGCGTCAATACCATATGCCATACCAGAAATGATGGTAAATCCCGCAGAGACTAATTCCCGTACGAATTGTTTTGTTATGGTGATGCCATACGAAGTCGCTTCCCTGGTACCAACAATTGCAATTGTTTTTTCCATATCAATAGGTTGGTCGGTTTTCTTCCCTTTTACGTACAAAAGAAACGGCGGATCACTAATTTCTTTTAACAATTTCGGATACCGGGAGTCATCGATCGTAACAACACCAATATGTTCTTTTTTCAATCGTTCACTATACGAAGTGCTATCGAATGTTTTTCGAAATGAGCAGAAATCAGCAACAAGATTTTTTGGCAAATTGACATCAAACAACTTTTTTTCTGGTGCATTCCAAATTGCCTCAACCGTTCCAAAATAATTTCGAAGAAGTTCAAACCGTACGGGACCTATCCCCGGAAACGCACTTAAACCAATCCAGTAGCGCAGGTCGTTTGGCATATAGTACAATAGTACACTATGCGAATCATTTCCTGGAATGTAAATCTCAGTAATAGAAGAAAAATCAAACAAGGAATGCGCTATATTCTTTCGCTTCATCCCGATGTTGTTTGCCTTCAGGAAGTTTCTCGTCTTAACAAACAATGGCTTTCCACAATTCCTGGATATACTATCAACTCTTGTATTGAATCAAAACATAACCATCCTTTGGAAAAACACATGTATATTTTGATCATGACGAAACAAAAACCAATTTTTGTAAAAAAATTCAAATATGATTATGCGCATCACAACTCTATTCTGACGAGACTGTACGCAGCGTTTGTCCATTTTGAAGAAATGCATCATGTCATTGCTGTTCGACTCAAAGTCAAAGGAAAACAAATACAGATAACAAATACCCGTCTTTCCTGCGCTATAGGAACAAGCGACAGAGTTCAGGAATTCAAAACGCTCGTACGAAAAGTTAAACACAAGACAATTCCAACCATTTACTGCGGCGACTATAATGTTGTTGACAGCAAACTGTTTAATCGTTTAACTGGCTGGCTTCGTGGATTTACCCGTTTTGACTATCTTCTTGATGAACGTGCATCATTTGAAAAACTTTTTAAAAAGGAACATTTAGTGAACATTTTTCGAGGAAAATCAACCTCATTTGTTAATCGCCCGCTTCTCCAACTCGATCACATTCTTGTTCCGAAAACGTTTTTAGTCCAATCCCATCTTCTTACAAAAAAACGCTACGGCTCTGATCACCGGATTCTTGTTGCAACCATACAAATATAGATATGAAAAAACCGATTCTTTCTGTTATCATTGTCACATGGAATTCAGCTGCTGACATAGACACATGTCTTTCTTCGCTCAAAAAATCACTGGGGTCAATTTCTCATGAAGTATTTATCATAGACAATGTCTCAAAAGATACAACGGTAAAAATCATCCGTTCACGCTACCCATGGGTAAAACTTTTCCCTCAAAAAATCAATCACGGATTTGGACAAGGAAATAATATCGGACTCGCAAAAGCAAAAGGAACATACATATTGCTATTAAATCCAGATACAAAAATAAACACTCATGCAATCAAAACAATGGTCTCTTTTCTCAACACCCATCCGGCAGTAGGCGCAGTAGGACCAGAACAAATAAATGGAGCCGGTACCATCATCCATATGAAAAGCAGATACTCAATCATTGGAACAAGCGAATACTGGTTAGAAAAAATTGTGTCTTCCATAAAGAAAAAATCTATTATTTTATTTCCTCATCCACATCGGGTTTCTATTCTCAATGCAGGATGTCTTATGGCGAAATCTACAATCCTTCCAACCAAACAATGGTTTGATCCTGCATTTTTCCTCTACGGAGAAGAAGAATATTTGTTTCAACAAATTCGTTCACATGGATGGAAATCGTACTTTCTTAGAAATTGTTCTATTATCCATTATCGGGAAAAAAGCATTGGTCAAACGGGAAAAAAATGGAAATATGTTTTTCAAAGCTTTTCACTTCTTTTTGTACAAACTATAAAACGTTGGTTATCGCGGGGATAACATCTTTTACAAGTTGTTCTACTTGTTTCTTTGACATTGGTCCTCGTGGTGCATGATCATCAAAATCAACATATATCCGCGAGATTCGTGAAAAATGTTTTGTTAGTTCTTCATATGATGCATCCATATCTAACATCGGATCATGCGTAATACAGACAGAAATAGTGGGAATATCCCATGCATATATTTTCTTCCCGGAAAATAAGTCAAATGTTAATACTTCATTTAACACATCAATAACAGCGTGTGCATTCATCATTGTAATGACCCGTGCTTGATAAGGGACCACTTCATCGAGATCCTTTCGATTCCAAAAAGCAATACGCACAAATCGTTCAATAAGAGGTCTATTTGCAAGTATTGATGTGAATTTTGACCGCAACCACGTACTCGTATGTGCCAAACGAACCAGCGGAAGAAGAGGCCGTTGAAACCACAAAGGCCGGATCATTGATCCGTTTGTAAATGTTTCAAACAAAAGAACCGCTTTGGGAACAATCCCCTGTTTGAGCATTTCAATCGTAATGATTCCGCCCAGACAAAATCCACCGAGGATATAGGAAGACAGATGTAGCTTACGAAGCATATCACCATAGACCTGTGCATACTCGCGGACAACAAATTTTTCTTTTCCAAACGTTGCTTTGCATCCGATGCCTGGTAGTTCCGGCATGATGACTTCAAAATATTTTGCTAAATATTCAACCAGCGGAATAAACTTGTCGATGTCGGAATTAAATCCAAGGATCAGAAACATGGGCGTACCACGCCCTATCCGAACATAAGGAATATCACCTCCAGCTGATTTATAAATATATCTCTTTATATGCTTCATACTATGAATACTAAATAATTATATCAGAAAATCGTCGTCTTTTTTTTGCCCATGCTACTCCCTGCATCCATACATCATCCATATTTCCTTCTTCATACTTCCATGATCCGAATCGCCCAAGAGAAAAAATGTCACTCTTTTCAAGAAGCATACTTATTTTCGAAAGAATCGTATCGCGACCAATAACAGGCGTCGGATATCCAAATGGTTCGTGATGAAAAAACGTACTGATGATCTTTGAATCATTTGGAATCAATCCTTGTAATCGTGCATGTGCAAGCGTCGTCTTTATAAAGTTTTCTTTATCTATTTTCGTTTTTGGATCAGTGGTCGTTTCAAATAGAAGCGACCATGTTCCTTGTGGCGCATTGCCAACTCCGTAATTGGAATAAACACTCACACGAAAATATGGAATCTTGGAATCTGGAATATACATCCAATGACAGTTTTTTAGTCCATCTGGTGGCGTCCCTCGTATACCAACACCCACAACAGCTACCCCAACATACGGTAATACCAACACTCCGGGAAAAGCAATTCCTTTTATTATTTTCGTAAGATGAGGAAGTGGAATGGTCGAAAGCAATACATCATAAGTAGTGTTTGAACCGTCAGACAACACAAGTGTATGGTTTTTCGCATCAATAGCAATAACGCGTTTGTTAAAAGAAATATATGATCTTAATCCATCTGCTATCTTGTTCCACAGACTTCCTATGCCTCCTTGAGATGGATAATAAAAAGAGGCATTTGCTCCCCATTTATTACCTGTATGTGTTTTTGGATGTTGAGGAATCTTCCTTTGTATCCATGTGATTGACATTTTGGTCAATGGATATTTCCAAAGTTTTCTATTAAATGGAAGGAAAAACGATTGAGCTATTTTTTTTCCAAACGACGCAATTACCCAATGATAAAACGAGATCTCTGGGGAAAGAAAATGGACCTTACGGGTAAATCCGTCCGCATGATATTGAATAGGATACGGAACCATTGCTCTTCCCATGTGCACCCATGCATTACGAACATGACACTCAAGTGGATCGGTATACAGTTTTTGTATTTCCTTCAAAAAACCTTTATTTTTTGACCCAATGACATGTCCACCACTGTCCCAAATAAACCTTTTGGAATCAACGTGCGTTGAAGAAACACCTCCTGCATGACTTGACTGTTCATACAGATATATATTCGTGTATCCAAGTTTCTTTAATTGCCACAACGCACCGAGCCCACAAGGGCCAGCGCCAATAATGATAATTCTTTTATTCTTCATCGAGAGAACCATTCCTCAAAAATCTTTTTTGCAACCGGAGCAGCAACATCGCTTCCTTCTCCCGCTCCTTCGACTAAAACAGTGACAGAAATCTCGGGGTCCACAAGTGGAGCAAATGCAGTAAACCACGCATGAGTTTTGTTTTGTGGATCTCCAAATTCCGCTGTTCCCGTTTTACACGCAACCGGTATTCTGAATCCGAATAATGGCCACCCGGTCCCTCCTGATTCGCACGCTTTTTTCATCCCAATTGTGATTAACTCAATTGTTTCTTTCTTTATATGTAAATCTCTACACATGTCTTTTTTCTGTTTTCCACTTTCAATTTTCTTTATCGTTGGCCTACATACAGTTCCTCCATTTGCAATCACATTTGTCCACGCATTTACTTGGAGTGGTGTTGTGAGAAGATATCCCTGACCAATTGAAACATGGTAGGTGTCTCCCAAATACCATTCGTTACTTCTTGCTTCCAGATCCTGTGGTGTTTGGAAACGATCATTTTTCCATTTTGGATCAGGCATAAGACCACCAACTTCACCAGCAAGTTCAGTGCCAAGCGGTTTTCCCACTCCAATTGCTTTTGCCCAAAACCCAAGCTTTGTTATTCCAAGTTTTTCTCCGATGTTATAGAAAAAAATATCATTACTTCGTTGTAATGCGCGGGTAATATCAACCATGCCTTCTGTTTTCCCATACTGTTTAAAATACCAATTCGGAAATGTAAACTGACCAATAGTGATAACTCCTGTATCTTCTACAGTAGTTGAGGAAGTGATCACATTTTCCTCAAGAGCGGCCAGTGCGGTGACGAGTTTAAATGTAGACCCTGGTGGATACACACCGCCGATAGTACGGTTTAACAATGGCAAGTCAGGATCGTTCGTCAGTGTTTTATATTGCTCCTCATTCATCCCTCCAGTAAATACGTTTGGTGAAAATGAGGGGCTGGAATACATCGCAAGTATTTCTCCTGTTAAAGGCTTGGAAACAATAACAGCTCCTTTTTTATCTTTCGGAAACGCGCGCTCTACTGCCTGAGACAAATTTGCATCAAGAGACAACATGACGGATTCGCCACTAAGTTCTGGATTTCTTCCAATGGTTCGAAGAATAGTTCCTGTTGCGTCTACTTCGACAAGTTCCTTTCCATCCCGACCGCGAAGCTGTTCTTCAAATACATCTTCTGTTCCCACCCGTCCTATCTGATCACCCATCCGGTATCCTCGAAGGCTATAAAATTCACTCGCAAGTTCAGAAGATGTCAGTTCATTGACATAGCCAATCACATGCGCAGTAGATTCGGGATACAGATACGTACGCCTATACCGATATTCCTCAAGAGGG
>Ga0209727_1003420_pt1 | contig 10285 bp, 14 predicted proteins | sample RifGroC1_FD_183995 | JGI IMG/M metagenome (GOLD analysis project Ga0209727, IMG submission 183995) | Groundwater microbial communities from Rifle, Colorado, USA - Groundwater C1 (SPAdes) (version 2) | ecosystem: Environmental > Aquatic > Deep subsurface > Groundwater | place: Rifle, Colorado...
TCTTAAAGATTTTAGCAGACTTGGTCCGAAATTGCTAATAACTGAAAACAAGTCGTAATCCTAGCAAGATCGTGGCTAAAACAGTAAGGAATGTAAGGATGATCAACAGGGAAAAAGAGAAAGGTTTCCTACTGGCCATTTGGTTTAGAGGAGATAATAACGGACTGTTCGTCGGACCAGAGGTGTTTACCTTGAACAAAGGCGTATGAGCGGAAAAATACCCGACCCGGTTTGTCGGGGACGATGGTCACACTGAAGTCTGAGGGAAGTGGAAACTCACCCGACTCATAATCCTCAGGATGATTTGGATAGCCTACTGCCTGAGGCGAATCAAAATCCAGAAGAGCAGAGGGAGAACTTTCGTAACCCCAATATAGAGTTGTGGCTGAGGTCCTCAAACCTTCAGGAACTTCAACATGCCAGGAAAAGGCAGCCCGAGAACCGGCTTCTGTAATTTTCGGGAAAGAGGTCGTCTCCACTTTGGTGATTGACGCCCTCTCTTCAGAAATTGCTCTTTGGGCGTTCAGATAGTTGTAAAAAATGAGAGACAGAAACACTATCAAGGAGATGGTGGTATAGACGATTCCCTTCTTCATAACTTGATTATACTGTCAGAAGTATAATTACTTGTGGTTTTTCTGGTAAAAATGCGTTGGATTTTTTTCTTGGTCATTATCTTTGCGATGATTATTGCTGGTCATGCGCAAAAGAACCCATTTATTGTCGTAACGACTAAGGCCACTCCATTGCCCAGTATCTCCCCTGCTCCCAGCACAAGCCCATCTGCTGCACCGACAAAGGTGCTCAATCGAGGGGAAATGAGTAATCTGTATGGACCGTGTATTGAATTGCCGATAATTCTTTATCACCACATTGAGCCTATGTCTGTAGCTCAACAAAAAAAGCATACCAGTCTGAATATTGATAGCGAGGTATTCCGTAAACAAATGGAGTACCTCAAACAAAAAGGGTATAGTTCTGTCACACCTGCAGACCTGGTGGCTTTTTTTGACGAGGGTATGCAACTGCCATCCAAACCGGTGATGATCACCTTTGACGACGGGTATGACGATAATGGTGAATATGCCTACGAGATATTGAAACAAGTTGGAATCAAGGGAGTCATTTTCTTACCGACCGGTTTAATGCAAAATGAAGGGTATTTGAGGTGGGAGAAGATTATGGAGATGAACAGTTCCGGGATGATAACTTTTGGGAATCATACATGGTCGCACATGAATGCCGGGAGAGAAAAAGAACTGGTGAAAAAGGAGATATCTACCGCTGACATTCAGCTTGGAGAAAGAGGGCTTAATGTAACGAAGGTTTTTGCATATCCTTATGGAGAGCAAAATGGATATACAAGAGAGTACTTAGAGGAGACTGGGTACAAATTGGGTTTTACAACCAAGAACGGAAGGATATTGTGCAAGGGACAAAGATTCACCCTACCTCGCGTAAGGGTGAGTGGCGGAGAAATGTCCAATTACGGGTTTTAAAACCTTTGACCTTAGAGCCTTACACGTATGTTATACTCTCGGAAACTTAAACCGCGAAGCTGGCGGATTAACGCACTCTAATAACACAGGAGGAATATGGTCACCGTTGGCGTTGTGCTAATGTTGATACTAATAGTTTTAGTCCATGAGTTCGCTCATATCCTGACTGCGAAAACCTTCGGGTATAAGTTGAAGAAACTTTATATCGGCATTCCGATATCGATAAATATCAAGGGTAGAAAATATTCTGCTACTCTCTGGAAGGTAGAAAGGAATGGCGTAGAATACGGGGTCAGTTGGTTAATCCTAGGTGGAGCTGTCGATTTTCACGAAAAGCCCAACGCTAGGTGGTGGCACGAGTTGTTGATTGCTTTGATGGGACCCGTGTCGAATCTGCTTCTAGCCTTTTTGGGAATCGCCTTAGTGGTGGGGTTAGGACAGGCTTGGACTGCTTCCGGAATGATATTTCAACTGGTTCTAGAGGGTATGGCCAAGATGGTGACTCCTGAGGGTATTTCTACAATGGTCGGACCAATAGGATTCATCTCTGAGGTAACAATCATGGTTAAGGGAAACTTTCTTAACTGGCTGCTCATGTGGTCTCTGATCAACATGGCTCTTTTTGTCACCAATATCCTTCCTATTCCTGCTCTGGACGGCGGTCATATACTTTTGAGCTTCATTGTTGCTATATTTGGTGAGAAGGCCAAAATACCAGCCAGAGTAATCAGCTATACCTTCCTATATGTATTGTGTGGCCTAATGGAGTTGATTCTAGCAAAAGAAATCTGGTTTTTCTTGCTTGGACTGTTGACTTAGGAAATTTATCCGTGTGCTTAAATGTACACGGTTTTTTTATGCCACGATTACAGACCAGAAACGACTTTACCGACGAAATAGCCAATAATTGCGGCAGTAAGAGACACCAAACTCATCTCAAGACCGCTTTTTATCTTGTTTATCCCAGCTACCTGACCTTTAAAATAGCCAATGCTAAATAAGGCAGCGATAGACAATGCAATCGAGGGCAATATGGCGGTGTAAGGAGCGAGAAAGAAGAAAGGAATGATTGAAAAGAACCCTCCCAAAACATAAGAGGCACCCATGAAGAGGGAACCGGAGACAGATTTGCGAAACGTCTTGACTAGTGGAATGTGTGCAATTTCCATTTCCGATTTGTTTGAAAGATATGTACCTGCCGCCATTGAAAGACTTTCGACGACGATCAGCACCAGCGCGGTAAGAATCACCAATTTACGACTGTCAGTGGCAGCAGCGACACCAACAACAACACCCAAAGTAGAGACAATACCGTCTTCCATTCCAAAGATTGTTTCTTTAACGGGAATATCTATTTTCATTCAAAGACAAAATTATTATCTACTATCCAGTGTAATACTTTTTGCCTTTTAATTTGTCAGGAAGAAGGTCTGCAGTGGTATAGGCTTCATAACCAGAACCATAACCGAGTTTTTTCATGAGTTTCGTAGGAGCGTTGCGAAGATTAAGGGGAATGGGTAGATTCCCGTGTTGAGTGACATCGGTCTGAGCAGCTCTAAGAGCGTCATATGAAGATCTATCTTTTTTGGCGGTGGCAAGATAGACAACTCCATGAGCCAAATTGATTGCACATTCCGGATATCCAATGATCTCGCAGGAGCGAAATACCTCATTGGCTACGACCAGTGCCGTTGGCTGAGCCATACCAATATCTTCGCTGGCGAAGATAACCATACGACGTGCTATGAAGAGGGGGTCTTCACCTGCAGCCACCATCCGAGCTAGGTAATACAGAGCAGCATCTGGATTGCTTGCTCTCATGGATTTTATAAATGCCGAGATGGTGTTGTAGTGCTCTTCCCCCAGCTTATCAAATCTTAAGAATTTAGACTGGAGAGCATTCTTAAGATTATCAACGGTGAGTTCTTTGTATAAATTGGCAGTGGATTCGATAAGAGTGATTGCCTGTCTGGCATCACCGTTAGCGAAATTGGATAGCCACTCCTTGGCATCAGCTTTGATCTTGAGTTTGACTGCCTTGGCAGCACGGTCGATGATCTTTGAAATATCATCCGGGGAAAGTTCATTGAGGACAAAGACGCGACAGCGAGACAGTAGAGGGGAGATTATCTCGAAACTGGGATTTTCTGTGGTAGCCCCGATAAGAGTCAGTAGGCCTGATTCAACAGAGGGGAGGAGGTAATCCTGTTGGGCTTTGTTAAATCGATGGATCTCATCGAGAAACAGTACTTTTGGACGGTCATCATCTGTTTTAAGGTTAACTATCTTCCTAATATCATCCTTGCCAGCGGAAACGGCACTGAGTTCAAAAAATTGAGCGTCGAGTGCATCGGCATAGATGCGAGCGATGGTGGTTTTTCCTGTACCCGGAGTGCCCCAAAGGATAAAGGAGAATAATAGTTTGTTCTCAATTGCTAACCGAATGGGTTTCCCGGGTCCAACGAGGTGTTCTTGACCGATGTAGTCATTTAAATCTTTGGGTCTGATTTTTGAAGCGAGTGGTTCCGGCATATGTTTTCGGTGTTTATTTGGGTATGATTAAGTTTAAGAGAGATTGTCGATTTAGTCAACAATGCAGCAGAAATCTCAGGAGGGTTGAATGTGAGAAAATATCCTTGATGATAAGAAATACATCTTGGCAAAAAGTCGGAAAATGGTATGGAGAAATTGTGGGAGAAAGAGGACACTTTTTCCATCAGACGATAATAATCCCTAGGTCACTTAAACTACTGAACGTTAAACCGGAGTCCAGCATATTGGATGTTGCTTGCGGGAGCGGGGTCTTGGCAAGGCATATTCCTCAACAGACACAATACCTGGGAGTTGATCTTGCATCCGGTTTGATTGAGAAAGCTAGGAAGATGGATGGCAATAAAAAGCATAAATTTGTTGTAGGTGATGTTACTGACAAAATTCCGGGAGAAGATTTCGATAATGCTGTGATGATTCTAGCTCTTCAGAACATCAAAGAACCTGAGAAAGCTATTGAGAATGTCGTGAATAAACTTAAATCCGGAGGAAAATTTTTAATTGTGATCAATCACCCCGCATTCAGAATACCCAGGCAAAGTGGTTGGGAGGTAGATAAGGTAAATAAATTGCAGTACAGAAGAGTGAGCAAGTATATGAATCCGATTGAAATACCCGTTGAGATGCATCCGGGAAAACATGACGGTCAGTTCACATGGTCATATCATCATCCCCTTTCGGACTACTCGGAGTATTTATTTAAGTCAGGATTCTTAATCGAAAAAATTGAAGAATGGACTTCAGAGAAAACAAGCAAGGGTAGAGCAGCCAATATGGAAAATAGAGCCAGGGAAGAATTCCCAATGTTTATGGCTATTTTGGCAGTAAAGAAATAAATCGGCGGCAAATAAAGTTGATATAGTAGATATAATGCCGCCCTTGATACAGCATGTCATCACTTACTTTTTAGCTTTTACAGGAATTTGGGTCGGGTCTGGCTTGGCGATAAAGTCGATTGAAAAGATATCACATTCTCTGAAACTGTCATCTTTTGCCGTTTCTTTTTTGGTACTCGGCCTTTTTACTTCAGTGGGTGAACTGTCAGTAGGTATCAGTTCTGTCATTCACAACGATCCGGGGATTTATGTAGGTAATTTAATTGGAGCTTCAATAGTAATTTTCTTACTACTGATACCTCTTCTCTCCATCATGGGAAATAAGATCAGAATAGCGGATAATTTTAGCGGGTTTAATTTATTACTATCGATTTTGGTTGTGGCGTTGCCGGCAGTTCTGGTAATAGATGGTCAAATCGATAGATTTGACAGTTTTGCATCCATGGCAGGTTATGCCTTACTAGTCGTATTGATCGAGGCGAAAAAGGGATTGATAAATGCCTTTGGCCAAGTTACCCGAATGCCGGTCAACAGGACAGGCAAGGAACTTGTTAAGATCTTAATTGGTATCGGAATCGTATTTTTTGCCAGCCAATTGGTCGTTGATCAGACTCTTTATTTCTCCGGGCTATTTGGTGTTTCTCCATTCTTGATCAGCTTGCTGGTTATTGGAATCGGGACAAATATCCCTGAACTTTCTTTTGCCGTGAGGTCCATATTTTCCAGGAGTAATCAGGTGGCGTTTGGTGACTACATAGGTTCTGCCGCTTTTAATACTTTTCTCTTTGGGGCATTGGCACTCTGGTATGGCAAAACCATAGTGCTTACTAATAGCTATCTTGTGAGTGTATTAGTTTTAACCGTCGGATTGATCCTTTTTTACTTTTTTTCCAAATCAAAACGCTCCATATCCAGACTAGAGGGACTGTCCCTTCTACTACTTTACTTCCTGTTCATAATTGTCGAACTAGCAATTCACTAAATTCACTCTTGTCCTTTGTCTTGTGAGGTTATACGATTCTTTTGTGAAGGAAAAAATTGTGACACCAGAAAAATTGCACATTGGAAGAGATATCGTGATCTTCATTGGCCCTGAGGGTTCAGGAAAAACCACGATAGCCAGGCGACTGGCTAGTGAGACAGGAAAACCATATCTGACTACAGGTGACGTGTTAAGAGATTTGGCAGAAAACGACGACGGGGTTTGGGGAGATAAATGTAGAGTGATGTTCGCCGAACACACATACTTGGATGGAGAGACATTGCTGGAAATTTTGGTGGACAGGTTCAGGAAGAAAGACACTAAGAACGGTTTCATACTTGATGGCGGACTGAGAACCTTTGAAGAGACGACTGCTTTTCAGGGAATGCTGGAGGCTGCAGGGAGAGATCTACCAGTAACAGTTATTCATCTGGACATTCCGGAATGGATGAGCTTGGACAGACTGGTCTTAGGAGAAAACGCCAGGAAAAGGAGTGACGATACCTATGAGGGGGTAACGAGTAGGCTATCGAAGTATTTTACTCAGCTTGAGGAGAGAATTAGCGTCATCGAGAACCAGCCGAACTGGAGGTTAGTGCATATAGATGCGACACAAACTGTTCCCTGTGTGTTCGAGGCTGTATGCGAGGGGATAGCCGAGGAATGGCATAATTAGGCTCAACGAAGTAAAATATACCCATATTGCCGGATCGTCTAATGGTAGGACGTCGCCCTCTGGAGGCGAATATTCTAGGTTCGAGTCCTAGTCCGGCAACCAAGATACGTTCAATTTCATAAAAAACTCACCTTTCGGTGAGTTATTGGTCTGACTCTGAGGGCTTCTTTATAAATCGAAATACAGTAATTGCAGCTTCTGGGCAAACTACTGCGCAAATAGCGCATCCTGTACAGCCGTCGGTAACCATCCGAGCAGGGTGATAACCTTTCACTGTGATGTGCTCGATATCAACGGCAATTACTTGTTTCGGGCATGCAAAGATGCATAGCTCACAACCCTTGCAATATTCATCGCTGACGACAATTCTTCCGTTTACAGACATTTTTTCCTCCATTAAGTCAAAGATCAAATCCAAAATCTGTTGGACAAATATTACCACAGAAAATTTGATCTATTTTTTGGTCTATAATTTTCATATGAGCGGAGAAGAGTCAATAGAAATACCTGGTGCGGATTCTAAACCTTTAAGCCCAAGAGAAAGATGGAATAATGGGCCCAGAACCATAAGGACCCCCGACGCATCTACTTTAAGCCCAAGAGAAAGATGGCAGGAACAGCAGGGAGGTGATGTTGATGATCAAATAAATACTCTAACTTCTCCTGAAGCTGCCAAAAAATTCGAACAATTCGAGGGTGACGTTAGATATGTTGTTGAAGAGACTACAGCCAAACCCGCTGCTCATTTTCCTACAGACGATTTCGATATGCCGGCTACGACAGAACAACAAGCGCTAGCAGACAAAGTTTATCAAGCCAGAATTGAGTCCAGGATAAAGGATTTACTTGCCGGGCAGTCTTTCCGTGAAACTGAAGTCATTACCCATCTTGAAAAAAAGCTTGGACGAAAAATCAACAGAGGAGTTAGTGAGGACAGTAGATTGATTTACGATACAGGAAACGAATTTCAACAACTGCAAACCGATTATAGGTACGCAAGAAAGATAAAAGCGGAAAACTGAGTTAAGGGGGCGAATATTTTAGGTTAGAATCCATTCTCGGCAACTCCAAAATCGACATTATCAAACTATAATGTCTGATATCGGCTGAGGTTCACTCTATTAGCCAATTAAATTATCAGTTGTCTAAATCTTTACGTTCTTCGCTCGGCGTTTTTATGTTTTTCTGCTGTCATATGCCCAGTGAAGGATTGCTTGTCTTTGTTTAGGCCTACAACGTAGGTCTCCTTTTTTACAATTATTTCTGACTTGAGCAATATGGCGTTTGATCGCCAACCATCTTTTGATTTGTCTCTCGTCTTCAAGAATTATTCGTCTCCCCATAAAATAGCGACAGTACCACTGGAACCAGCCTCTGGGATCATCAGGATATATCCAACCTTTTTTTCGCCAGACAGAAAGAGGTTGACTAGCATTCACACCGAAAAAATTAAGAGTGCTATCGTGCATTTTAGAACATAATTTTGCGTTCACATACCAATCTTGAGGAAATTCATTTTTACAATCTGTCATGTATTTCCCGCCAAAAACTCCAAGAGCCAGCATCTGTTTTGGAGTGAGTTCTGGTTTAAACCGTGGATCAAAATTTTTTCCTATTGGCTCCGTAAGCTCGTAGACAAAATTATTTTGCATTTTGTCGTTAACTATTACCATCTTTGTTCTCATAAATCTTTTGGAGGCAAAGGAATAAATACACTAGTTCTTTTTTTGTAGGCCTCAAAATCAGGTCTACCGGCATATTTCTTTTCAAGAAGTGGAACACCAGAAACAAAAATAATTAACACTGTAATTGTTAGAGGTCCAATAATTGTAAATAATGAACCTGGAGCAGAAAGAGCAATAATAAAGATCCCCCACCACTGGGTTACTTCCCCGAAATAATTGGGGTGACGGGAATACCTCCAAAGACCTTTATCCATTAATTTACCTTTATTCTCTGGGTTGCTGATAAATTCTTTAAGCTGTCTGTCCCCTGTACTTTCAAAATAGAAACCTAGAATCCAGACGAGTAAACCAACTATTCCGAAAATTCCGAAACTGCTAGATACTGAATGATTAATAAATATGACAGGAAGAGATATTAAAAAAAGGAATATCCCCTGAAGTAGGAAAACCTGTATATAACTTCTTAGGTAAAAATTCTTCCAAGATTTTCTCCACTCGAGATATCGTGAATCTTCAGGCTTATTTTTATTGCGATTATATATATGCAGGGCAAGACGTAATCCCCAAATAGTTACCAAGCCGTTGACCAAGAGTGCTACGAAAGAAAAACCGGAAGTCAAAAATGACAACCAAGTCAAAAGGACGAAACCAAGTCCCCAGGCGATATCTGCGACATCATTTCTTTTTTTGATAATAGAAACAAAAAACCAGAAAGTCATATACCCAAGAAGAGCCAGGGCGAGAATGAGGTAATAGTTCATAATCCGAATTTAAGAGCTATGAAATATGTAATTACCGAGACAGCGGCGGAAACAGCCATTCCCCAGAGGAGATCGATAACGGTAATAATAAGCGGCCAATCTTTAATAGTTGCAAGGTTGGTGAGGTCATAGGTTGAGTAGGTCACAAGACCGAAGAAAGCACCTGCCAATAGTGCTTGAGTCCATATCTTTTTGTCGAGTGCTGGGGTGATTACGAAAAATACCAGTCCTGCAATGAAAATGAGATAGAAAATTAAAGCGGCCAAGAGATTTGGGTTTTTTGCCATCAAATACCCAATTTGTTTAGCGTAAAAATTCTTAGAAATCAAAGTCAGCCAAACAATATCAATTCCTAAAAATACCGGTAACGCGATTAAGTAGAGTTTTATAAACATATTATTTATTTAAATAAGCATTTGTTGATTGCGAAAAAGACCTATACCAACTGTAATAACTATTCATGGGTCAATCTATATAAAGTATATATTATTTACTAATTCGATAATATTTTTTGGGGAGGGAGTCTATAGAGAGACCAGGTTCGTCAATATAGAAATTGATTTATTTGTGATACTATATTTTTCTACAGATGGAAAAGTTAACACGACTTGATTCAGTTTTGGAGGTGCGCCGATTGGCAGCCCAAAAATATCAACCAGAAAAGATTCGACTACTTTTGGTTGCCGAAGCTCCACCCCAGGCGGAAAATCGTTACTTTTACTTCGAGAGTGTTGATAAACAAGACTCCCTCTTTCGATACGTAGTTCGTTGTATTCTCAACATCGAACCGACACGGGAGAATAAGGCCGAATACTTAAACGCTTTAAAGGAGATGGGTATTTTTCTAATCGACTTGGTTCAAGATCCGCTTGGGCCAAAAGATAAACTCAAAGATGTTGCTGACTTGAACTCATTGACATCCAGATGTATCAACCTTCACCCGGAGGCAATCGTTCTAGTTAAAACAACCGTTTACGATGTTGCTTTCGACTCACTTAAGAGTGTTGGGTTGCCTGTAGTTGATGAACGGATACCCTTTCCAGGCAGTGGACAACAACTTCGTTTTGTCAGTGCTTTTATCAATGCTTTGGAAAAAATTGGGATAAGGTAGCGTTGATAGAATGTACATGACTATATTGCTCAACTAGCCGCTTGCCTTTCATCACTTGTGCTAGTATTTAAATTAGAGATGAATAAGGCTCAGAAAATTTTACTCGGATTGAATTTGTTGATTGGTGTTCTGATCTTATTAATATATTTGAGGCCTCCCAATAGCAGCAGAGTTGTTTCCGATTC
>Ga0209727_1003425_pt1 | contig 10277 bp, 8 predicted proteins | sample RifGroC1_FD_183995 | JGI IMG/M metagenome (GOLD analysis project Ga0209727, IMG submission 183995) | Groundwater microbial communities from Rifle, Colorado, USA - Groundwater C1 (SPAdes) (version 2) | ecosystem: Environmental > Aquatic > Deep subsurface > Groundwater | place: Rifle, Colorado...
GTTTGTCGGTGTGATTCCAGTTGATAAATATTGAGTTCCTGTACCTCTCCAACCTTTGTCCTGGTTGAATATAGGTGCAATTCCAGGGGCAGCGTTATATGTTCCCGGATTAGCAAGGTTGATATAGCTTGTCGCTAAGTTTGTACTACCTTTAGGCTGGTAGGCAGCTATGGGCGTTGGTGCACCTCCAGCTAGATACCAGGGAATTGGCGTCGGAGTTGGTGTTGGCGTTGGTGTAGAAGTAATACCCAAAGATGTTGAATTACTAATTGATTGGCTATTTGAAGAATTATTTGAGGAAGAGCTTGGTTTGTGAGTATCCCAAAATTTGTTTGTATCTTCGCAAGTTATTCTTGGAACACTGGAATATTTGCCGTCAGCCCCCAAACATCTAATTATTTCCTCTGGATCAGTTGGAAAAGAACCAAGAATTTTGACCCAGTAGTTTTTGTTTGTGTTGCAGATTTCTTGTGTGACATAAGAATATTTTCGATCAGCTCCTAAACATTTAACTGTTTGCTCATTAAAAACTGACGTATCATCGGAATTATTTTTTACCGTTTCATCTTGTGGTAAAGGTTGATTCTCGACTGAAGGCGTTAGAGTTGGTGTATTCCTTATTTCAGTTTTTGAAGAAGGCTTGGGTGAGGTTGGACGAAAAATTTTGTAGGCGACAAAACCACTACCAATAATTCCTACAATTATTAACAGGGCAACGATTAGAACACTTCCGTTTTGAGCAGGCTTTTTACTCTCTCTCTCTCTCGTTAGCGCCTCGGATTTTAGTAGCATATTCTGTAAACATATCTTATAACTGAATTAAAATTATTTCCTAATACTATTATTCAATATATACAAGGCAATTGCAATTGATACTAAAACTTTGTATATTAAAAAATGAAACCAGTTTTGACGGATTGCTTTTTTAATGGCGCGCTTGCAGAAGGGAGCAATCCTAACTGGTTTCAACAGGCGCGCCATTTAAGTTATAGGACATTGAAAAAGTTCTTTAAAATTTTTGCGTTTTTCTTAAACGGATTCAAGCCGACAGTTTTCGGAGGCGCGGCGGGTGGGGGCGCCGCGCCGAACGCGAATAGCGACGAAGCGAAGTCCCGCCGTAGCGGGGCGAGCGAGGAGCTGACGCAATGCGTTAACAATTTTTAAAAAAGGTTCGAATTTTTTTGTAAACGTTCACCAAAATGGAAATGGTGGACGATAAGGGATTCGAACCCCTAACCCCTTCGACCTGCCCGCCGCTTGTGGTCGGTAGAGGACTCGAACCTCTAACCCCTTCGATGTAAACGAAGTGCTCTACCATTGAGCTAACCGACCCCGCTTTGGCAGGCGGGTGTAAACGAAGTGCTCTACCATTGAGCTAATCGTCCCATTCTAGGCGCTCTAGCCAGCTCCAGCTAAGTGACCTCTGGATTATTGTAACGTATTTTGACAATGAATATAAGGGGATAGTGTATTATAAATCATATTGTAATATGGGGCTTTAATCACTACAATTATACTATTGCCGGGTGGTGTAGCGGTAACACCATGATACCAGGGCAAAGCTCGGTACCTAGCATGCGTCTGCCGGCGCAAGGTCCCGTACAGTGCTGAGGAGTCGTCTAATGGTAGGACACCAGCCTTTGGAGCTGTGAATCTTGGTCCGACTCCAAGCTCCTCAGCCTTGTACGGGAGAGATGTACGTCTAGGTCCGAATCTAGGGAGCGTCAAGTGGTTGAAAACCTCACGGTAGAATTATTTTTTCCTCTCAATGCTGTAGGTTTTGGGGTAGTAGAGGAATATTGCAGGAGCCTCGTCGACGAGACGTTTTTGAAAATCCGCGTAAATTTCCAGACGTTTTTCATGGTCAATTTCTGCCCTTCCGTCCTCGAGGAGCTTATCGATTTTTGCATTTGAGTAATTCGTGATATTTGTAAAATTCTGCGTTGAATGCCAGAATGCATATTGGTCAGGATCTTTCGGAATATCCCTGGCCGTAAGAAGCGCCTGGTATGACGGAGGGAGCGTATTTTCCACTTTGACATCTGTTTTAATACCAAGATCCGTCCAGCTTTTCGCAATTGTTTGGGCGATCTTCAGGTACGGCGAGAACGTATAGAGAGTAAGAGAGGCGGACGACGTGGACATTTTTGACGATTCAAAAAGTTTTTTGGCCTGCACGGTATCATACGCATACTGTTTTACGGAATCGGAATAAGCCCAGGAAGTTTTTCCGATAGGCGAATATGCGCGTTCTTCCTGAAGATCCGGTATGGCATAGGCAAGAGACTGGCGGAGGGATTTTTCTGAAAGCAGAGGATCTTTCACATTAAAAAAAATCGTAACCATCCGGTCGTAATTGATGTTACTGGTTACGTTTGTATTTTTCCATTTTGACATCGTTTCGTCCCGGGAGAGCAACCCCTCAATGCGGTCGATTTCTCCCTGCTTATACGCAAGGAGTGCCTGAGTTTCGGTTTTATAAAATTTATACATTTTGTTCGGTATAAGAGGATTTTTGGAAGAGAGCGTTAATGACAGAAACGTACCGCCTTTAAAAAGAAGGCCGGAAACAAAATACGGTCCATACCCAACCAGTCCTTTTTTGAAAATCGGTTTTGATACAACGGTTAAGAATGGACTGTACGGCATCGGGATTTGGTACGTAATCGTATTGGGAGGCTGTCTGGTTACGGTAACATCCTTAATATTGTAGTTAATGTCCGACAGAGACACTTTTGTTTGGTCATGCCACAAAATATTGGTGTTTATCTGAAAAATATATTTTTTTCCGCTGTCGGTAGCTTCCCATGAGGAAGCAAGACCCGGAGAAATGTTTCCCGATTCATCCTGCTGGGTAAGTCCATAACTAATTTGTCCCAGGATGCTTTGAGGTACTGACCAAACCGTATAATCTCCGACGACACCGATATACTCAGTTTTTTTTGCTTTTGATCTGTAAAACGGAAGAAAGAAGTTCTGTATGGCAACTATTGTTATGCTGCCGATGACCAATCCGAATATGATTTGCCGCTTATATTTTTTTCCAAGCTCCTGGAAAAACCAATAATAGAACCTGCTGCGTTTGAGAAACGACATACATCTCTTGGTGCCCTGTTTATTTAACAAGAAAGACGTTGATGATGGTCATAAGAAAAAAAAGCGACGCTGCAAGCATGGTGAGAGTAAAAACAATTTTTTCAGCTCCCCGTTTGGTCCGGTAAAAATCAGCTCCTCCCATCTGCGTCTGAAGACCGCCTTTACTGGTCTGCATAAGGATAAGACCGATGAGAGTAATTGCGATGAAAAGCTGAATAGCTAAAAATACCGATTTCATAGGTTATCCCTCCATATACACTGCATGAGTACTGCTGCCAGTTTATCACTGTCATGGCGAATAAGGCTACGGACAAGCGTATCAGTATGTGATTTTCTCACTATGTGTGAGCTGATAAGGTCAGACCGAATGACTTTCCAGTGATATGTGTCTGTAAGATCGTCAAGAACCGGAAATTCGTGATATTTAGCATATACTTCAAGAGCATAGTCAGGAATTTTACTCGTATTGACCAGTACCGTGTGGATGCGGGGACCGAGGTATGATTCTATTGCTTCAATGTGATCGAGTGCAGAAAAATTATATGTTTGTCCGTATTTTGTCATAAGATTGAGAACGTAGACGATTTTAGCTTTTGTCTTTTTTAAGCTTTCGGTAATGCCTCTGATAATGAGATTCGGAAGTATACTGGTATATACATCTCCGGGGCCTATGACAATAAGATCAGCCTTCAGGATTTCTTCCACGGCCTTAGGATTTGACTTGGCGGGAGGAGAAAGGGAGATGTTGGTAATCTTCAGCGTTCCGTCATGTCTTGGTTCGTCGATAAAATGCTCCTCGCGTTCAACTGTGCCGTCCTCGTAGGTTGCCACAAGATTTGTGTCAGTGAATGAAACCGGTATGACTGATCCCCGGATCCGTAAAATCTTGCTCGTTTGCTCTATAGCCTCTTTTTGGGATCCGACAATATCAGCCAATGCTGCCATAAAAAGATTCCCAAACGTCATACCTCTTATTCCTCTGCCTTTTTCAAACCTGTACATGAACAATTTCCGCAATGTCCCCGCTCCTCCGTTTTCATCGGAGAGGGCTACAATGCATTGTCGTAAGTCAGATGTCGGTAACAGGCCGAATTCATCCCGAATCCTCTTGTTGCTTCCGCCTGAATCGCTCATGGAGACGATTGCAGACAAATGCTGGCTATAGGATTTGAGACCTTTAAGCGTCACAAACGTTCCTGTACCGCCTCCTACACAGACAATTCGGTTTTTTCGTTCTTTCTGAATCATAAATAGTTGTCAGTGCTCGCTTATAGTATGCAGGATATTTGTTATAACCGTAAGAGCAATTGTTATACCCATCAAAGATAGTATGTAGGAAATGTGAAAGCCTGGAATAACAAATCCGTAGGAAGAAAATCCAGGGAAGTCCCATGGGGAAATAAGGACTCCGGGAGCCAAAAACGTCAAAAGATACACCACAATAACATTCACTGCCCAGGATAAAAGGCCAAACGTCATGATGTTGATGGGGATAAATAAGATTTTTAAAAGCGGTTGAACAATCAGCATAAGAAGACTTAAGATCAATGCCGTACACAGCATCCCCTGCCATCCGCCGCTTACTATAATCCCCGGCATAATCTGGGAAGTAAGCCAGAGAGCAAACGCATTAAAAAGAAAACACCGTAGTAGGTACTTCATAGAATCTATCATACCAAATCTCTGATATGGGGAGCAAATGCACGCTTCCGCAACTTTTTATGGTAGGAAATGGCAAAACGGTGTGCTTCATCTCGGATGTGCTGCAAAAGCTGCAACCCGTGGGATGAGAACGGGATAGTTTCAATATGAAATCCGTCTTTTGTTTGTATCACAATCTGTTCAAACCGTTTTGACAGGCCGATAATGGGAACGAAGATTTTTTTTGACTGAAGAAGGGTATGTATGCAGGCAACCTGTGCTTTTCCTCCATCAACGACAATAAGAGTTGGGAAATCCCATTCGGCATGATGGAAACGGCGGCGTATCATCTCTTCCATCATTGCCGTATCCGGCATCTTTTCCGTCCCTTTCATTTTAAACTTCCGGTACTGATCCGTATTGGGGATACCGTCAAGAAATACTACCATGTATCCTACCGAAGACGTTCCCTGCATCGTAGATATGTCATAGCATTCTATGCGGGTCAGCGATACCAGCATGGGGAAAAATGGCTTCAACACCCCCAAAAGGCTTTGTGTTTGTTCAGCAGGCGCTCTCTCAAGCATATCTTTCTCTTCAAAGAGAAATGGGTCATACCGGTTGTTGATGATGGCAATGAGAGCCTGAATCTGATCCCGCAAAATTCCTGCCTGCTCAAATTTTTGCTGCCGGGACAACTCTCGCATCTCTTTTTGAAGGGATTGGATTGTTTTTTTCGTTTGTCCGGATAGTATCCAGCGGAGTCTTTTGATCTGGGTAGTATATGTTTTGATACGCATCTTTTTTTGGTTTTCTTCCGGCATTTTTGCTATGACGGAAGGGCATGGATTGCAAAGTCCAAGATGCGTGTAAAAGCAAGGGTGTCCGTTTTGTATTTTTTGCTGGCAAAACGGTATGGATCGTCTGAGAGTTCTCAGGATATAGATCGCAGTTCTTTTGGTAGCAAACGGTCCGAAATAATACGGACCGGTCGCATCAGCGCTTTTTGGTTTTCTGGATACTTGAACAGTTGGTAAAGGTACATTTTTTGGAATGTGAATATATATCGGACTTTTATCGTCCTTTGCAACACTGTTATATTTCGGGGAATAGAAACGGATACACTTTGCCTCCAAAAGAAGGGCTTCAAATTCAGTTGCTACCCGTGAGACGCGTAAGGAACGGATATGAGAGACAAGCTGTTGGGTTTTGGGTAAAACCCGTGAAGATTCCAAAAAATAGTGATGGACGCGTTTATACAGATCCCGTGCTTTTCCTACATAGATAACCGTATCGTTGATGTCTTTGAAAAGATAGACGCCGGGACTATGCGGGAGAGTTTTTATTGTTTTCTGAAGAGTGTCCATAGAAACAGCAGGAATCCGATAATCACCAACGCTATAGGAATAAGAAGTGTCCAGCGCGGAGTTAAAGAATAATACGCGGTTGACAACTCTCCGTTGGTTGTGACGGTTATTTTACCGTTCCCGTTCGGCATAAGTCCGGTTGTCTGGATAGAAAGCGGTATGGTGATTATCCCGTACGGAGGAACATAGGCCTCTTTTTTTGTAATGGTAAAAGGATATGGTTCTGAATACACAGAGATCGTTACATTATCTACTGATGAGCCGGAGGTGTTCTGGACCGTTACCGTTCCGTCCAGCATTGACCCTACGGATATGGTGTCCGGAATGGATATGGAAGTTGTCAGGGACTCTTTTTGTGTCTGAATGGATTTTTCCGCAAACGCGACGGTTACATTTTTTTTGGGAATTGTGCCCTGTTTAAATGACCCGGCAGGATACGGATAGTCGCTCTCTATCCCATGGATAACAAACGCAATATGGTTGAAATCCAATATGTCGAAATAATCAACTCCTTTGGTTGTTTTGGTCCATGTGGGATCAACAGGAATCCAAAGTTTTAGATTTTCATCATAATATTCCGGCCAGGAATGAAGAATATCGCCATATGTTGTAATAGGGCGAAGCTTTGTATTGGTCGTATAGGCATATCCCACTGCCTCACGCGCAGGAATGCCTGCAGATCTTGCAAGAGCAATAAAAAGATCCGTAAACTCCGAACAGAGAGCGTCGTTCGGATTTTTCAGCGTATCTTTTGCCCCATATCGTCTGAACGGATCTTTTGTCCTTTCATAATTATACGAGAGGGTTGAAGTGACAAAGTCAAAAATTTCCCGCGGAGTTTTGTACCGGGAAGCTATTTTTTTGATGACCGGATCTTCTGTTTCCCAAAAAGGTTTTGATTTCAAATACTCCGACGGAGTAATTTCCTTTGTTTGAAAGTCCTGGCGCGGATTCACATAGGTTGTGATCGCAAGTTTAGCTACAACCCGGAGTTTTTGACTTCCTTTCAGTTCAAATGTCGCTATCCAATTCCCGTCAGAATCCAATTGCGTGTCTTTTGGTTTGGGATCAATTGATTGAATCTGAATTTTCTGGAATGCAGTATCAGGAGGAAGGGCAATCTCGTAGAGAGCATCCGTTAATTTCGCATTTTCCAGATCATAGGATAATTCAGCGGTAAATTCCTGCTTAGTCCCGTATGCAGTACTGATTCCTCCCTGAATCATCTGATTTTTCACCCATTTTCTCCCTGAGGAAGGTATCGGCTTAGTATATGCATTCGTCCCAAAACTCGTAGGCGTCCTCAGATTGACCGTATATGTTCCTATGGTAGGATCATTTTCTATTCCGGGAATATTCACTTCCCATATGTTTCCGTGTTTATCCGCTATATCGCCCTGATCATAGCGGAGTTCAAACGGTAATGTTTTTCCCATTCCCACGACCTGTTCATTAAATGATAGGGATATTTCCGTTTTCCCGTCTTTTTGGGAAATAACTGGGGTTATCATCCCCTTATTGTCATACGCAATGACATTTTTAATGTTGACCGTATCGATTGTGATAGCGTATTTCTTTGGGTACAAATGTGTTTTATTATTTGTGAGAGCTACCTTTTGGGTGACAATAGTCGATCCGGCCGGGGATACAGCATAGTCAATGTCATAATCAGCGGAAAAATCCGCCGCATCGGCGAGGGAGCGTGTGACAAAAAAAAATATGAATAATAATAGAATAATTTTTTTCACATTCAATTAAATTGCGGGACTTACGCAGAACACATTGATTCACTTTATTATAAAGATCGCTTCGTCTCCCGACGTGACGTCGGGATCCTCGCGATGACAGTCTGCGTAAGACATGTAAATTGCCAAAGCAAGTTATAAATACATTCCCGTATAAGACTTTTTATTTTTTGCAATATCTGACGGCGTTCCAACAGCAATAATATATCCCCCCCGGTCTCCTCCCGCCGGACCCATGTCTATAATCCAATCTGCATTTTTTATGACATCAAGGTTATGCTCAACTACAATAACAGTATTTCCGCTCTGAATCAAACATTCAAATACGGTTATAAGTTTCTCTAAATCCTGAAAATGAAGACCGGTCGTCGGTTCATCAAGGATGTACACGGTTTTTCCTGTAGAACGCCTGGACAATTCCGTTGCAAGTTTTACCCGCTGGGCTTCTCCGCCGGATAATGTGGTGGCGGGTTGCCCAAGATGCATATACCCCAGTCCTACGTCATGAAGCGTCTGCAATTTCTCCCGCAGAGCCGCATGATTTTCAAATACTGAAAGTCCTTCATCCACGGTGAGAGCGAGTATGTGAGCGATATTTTTCTCTTTATATGTCACTTCCAGCGTCTCATTATTATATCGCGTGCCTTTACAGACATCGCAGGTCACATATATGTCGGAGAGAAATTGCATTTCAATCTTTTTTTGTCCCTCCCCTTCACAGGCTTCACACCGTCCGCCTCTCACATTAAAGGAAAATCTTCCGCTTGTGAATCCTCTGGATCTAGCATCGGAGAGCATGGAGAAAAGATCGCGGATATAGGTAAAAAGTCCGGTATAGGTAGCTGGATTGCTTCTCGGCGTCCTTCCTATGGGCGACTGATCAATGAGAATCACTTTATCAATATTCTCTAATCCCTGGATGCTCGTAAATGTTCCCGGTACTACTTTACTGGTCGGGAAACAATGCTGAGCAAGTGCTCCATACAGCGTATCAACAATAAGGGATGATTTTCCGCTTCCGGAAACGCCGGTAATACAGATGAATGTGCCCAAGGGAAATGTCGCGGAAATATTTTTTAGGTTATTCTGCCTGCATCCGGTGATGGTAAAGTATTGTTGCTCTTTGTTTTTCTGATAGTGTACCATTACAGAGGATCTGGAAATTCTTTTTTTTCCTGAAAGATATGCCCCTGTTATTGAGTGGGTATCTGCAATAACCGCCAAAGGCGTTCCCTGGACTACAATCATGCCCCCTCTGTCTCCTGCACCCGGTCCGAAATCTACCAGATGATCACTTTCCATCATCATCTCGCGGTCATGTTCAACCACGATGACGGTGTTCCCTATATCGCGCAGATACGAGAGCGTCCGGATAAGCTTTTTATTGTCGCGCTGATGCAGTCCGATAGACGGTTCATCCAGAATATATAAAACTCCGGATAATCCTGAACCGATTTGTGAAGCAAGCCTGATTCTCTGGGCTTCCCCGCCCGAGAGAGTTGAGGATCCTCTGTCTAACTGGAGATATTCCAATCCTACGTTTTTCAGGAAATGAAGCCGGCTTATGATTTCCCTCAAAATGGGCTTCCCGATCGTCATTTCGGTTTTGGTAAGGATAGATGTCCCTTCCTCAAGAAGTACTGAAAACCATGAAACCGCATCAGATATGGACAGTTTCGTTACCTCATGGATGGCAAAATTATCGACAGTGACCGTGAGACTTTCTTTCTTCAGCCGTGCTCCAAGGCATGTCGGACACACTTCCGACCGCATGTATTTCTCAATTTCATTCCGGACAAAATCTGACTGAGTCTCCCTGTACCGTTTTTTTAATTCATTGATAAACCCCGGAAAAGTTTCATGGATGACCGTTTCTTCTCCAAAACGATTTGTCCCTCCCACCTCGTATACCCGGTCTCCTGTCCCAAAAAGAAGGATATCCAGCTTATCTTTCGCAAGTTTTCCTAAAGGCATTTTCATGTCAATGCCATGTGTTTCACATACATACTGGACAACTCTTGAAAACCACGTGTCATGGAAAAACATTTTTGAGAAAGGGAGGATTCCTCCTTCGGATAGAGAAAGGAAAGAATTTGTTGCTAATTGAGGATCAATGGACGAAATGGTCCCGATACCGCTGCAGGTCGGACATGCTCCATGAGGAGAATTAAAGGAGAACGTCCGGGGTTCGATCTCCGGCATGGAGATTCCGCACACAGGGCAGGAAAATTGTTCCGAATAGAGTGAGTCCTCTATCTTTTTTGGTTTATCAGGGAGGTGAAACCCCGGGTCTTCGATTGTTCCTACGTAAACCAGTCCCGACGACAGTTCAAGAGACTGCTCTACTCCTTCTGTAATTCTTGTTTTGAGAGTTTCCAATGCTTTTGTGTCTTTCAGCTGTTTTTTGTCCACGCTCATGGAATCTACG
>Ga0209727_1003427_pt1 | contig 10270 bp, 10 predicted proteins | sample RifGroC1_FD_183995 | JGI IMG/M metagenome (GOLD analysis project Ga0209727, IMG submission 183995) | Groundwater microbial communities from Rifle, Colorado, USA - Groundwater C1 (SPAdes) (version 2) | ecosystem: Environmental > Aquatic > Deep subsurface > Groundwater | place: Rifle, Colorado...
CTTCTAGGGTTTTACCTTGTGTGTGGCATCCCGGAAGGTCAGGACAATCAGCCACAAAAAAACCATCCTTGTCTTGTTCTACTATAACAGGAAAGTTGTATGTATTGGTTTTAATCTTTGCCATTTGCTTATTATAACATACGGCAACATATGGATGGAGTATCTAATGCAAGAACTTCCCCTTTTCACAAATAGAAGTTTTATAGTTTGAGGCGTTTGAATACCCAAAGTTCATCGCTTGTAAAACCGGCAGTTTGATTATTGGGAATACCAGATTCGGATACTACTGCGACCAATTCCCATCCTTCCTCTCCCATTTGACTTAGACTTTCTAAGTTGGGTGGATTCCACTGGGCAGCCTTGGCTGCTGAAAGTCCTCCTCCAGCAACCCCTCGAGAGCGGGGTAGAATTTTGTATTCCCATTTTTGACCTTCGTATTCTTTAGAACTTTCTGCACTCATTTGGATGAGATTATAGGAAGCTTGGGCGTCAAAAGCAAATTTTTCTGTTCAAGTTGGCCCCCTTTTCAAAATTTCTATGTACTTCGTACTATGTACTTTGTACTGGTACACCCTTCAATGTTATAATTTTGGGTAGAAAGGAAGAAAAACATGGCAGAAGAAGAAGGAAAACCCAAAATAGTTATTGGGAGTAAATATGGATCTGTTGAGGATCAGTTAAGACGAGCTTCTCAAAAACCGATAGCTATTCCGACCCAACACCCGGAAAGATTTGGTGCCCCGATTCCACCAACAGAGATGGTTGCTCTTTTCAGAAAAGGAAGGTTGGGTATGTTTGAAGAATTCTGGAAAGAAAAGGTGACATTTCTTGATGTTGATAAAAAGCAAGATAGAGATAGATGGGTTTTTTTAAATATGGGAGCTTTTAATAATGGGACCATTCCAAATCCTGAAACCGCATGGAAAGGAATATTAGACAGATGGCTTTCTGATTTAACAGACGCGTCTAGACTTGCAAAACTAAATCCGGACGAACTTAAAGAGACTGACGAGTCAAGGAAAGATATGATATCCATGATGGCAATCTCTTCTTCAGCTAGAGCAATGGACCAATCAGGAGGAAGTGCAGCGAAAGTTGTGGCCATGATGACACAAGACAAAGAAGGTGACTTAGACAGACAGGATTCCTGGGCTGAGTTTTTGCTTCAGGACGACCCTGAAAAATACTGGAGAGTGGTATCAAATCCTTTAGTTAAGTACTACTACAAAAGAATCTTGGAACATGCTGGTTTAGAATTAAAGGACTCCGTAGATACCGGAGAAAAAGGAAAGAATATTAGTGATTTTAGGGTAAATACTAGGGAGGCTTTCGGCGGGAAACTTTTTGAATATTTAGTCAAATATAAAAACGAGGAAAGGGGTAAATATAAAGGAGGTTTTGACTCTTATATAAAGGAGGTTTTATTAAAGGGCGATGCTTCCGACAGTATTAAAAAATGGAAAAATGAAGGTTTTAACTATGATGAGAGATGGGCGGCGGCAAAATTGGCATGCGACGCTTTTTTGGTAGATAAATTTACAAGATGGGAGTACATAATAACTGAAGGTTGGGATACCAATCTTACCCCAAATTTCTATGTATTTCCCTTTCAGGGCTGGGGAGGCGATCCTTTAAGGGCTCTCTTGGAACCTTCCTTTCTACCCAGGAGAATAAAAGGTGCTTACAAGGATGATGCTGATAGGGCAATTCTCACAATGGCAGATATCGCGTTTAGGCCTCTAGACATATTTAACGGCGGATTGAAAGATAAAGATCTAAAGGCTTCAATGGCTACTCATTTAAAACATTATGCGCGTTTGAATCAGGCAATGGCACTATTTTTTGGAAGTTCAAGAGCGGCAGCCCTTCCCATGTGGACAAAAGATGCATTTGATCCAAAGACTGGGTTGCCGCAAATAGTTGAACTTCTGGATCAAGTATATGGAGGAGCAAAGAGAGATATTCTTGGACCAGATGGTAAACCAACCGGTGAAAAGGAAGTTGTAGGAAAAGATATAGTGGCGAGTATGATTACTAGGATTATAGAGTGTAAGGCTTATGCTGCAGCTTCTGAAACGGCTCGTCCAAGTTTGGCCGATTTAGGCAAAGCTATTTTTGACCCAGAAAAAGGTCGGCCTTTTCTCGCTGTTGCGCAAGAACTTTGGGGACCAGATTATAAAGGTAGGTCGGGTTTTTTTGCCAGATGTGCTGGTCCGAGAACTCGACTTATATTTAAAGGGAATAAGTTTAAGTCAACACTTGAATCCTATAATTCGGCATATCAGATTTTAATTTCTAATGATCAAGACCCGAATAGTTGGTGGAAAACAGATGCCATTTCTATAGGAAGCAAGGTTGCCGCATTTGCAGAAGCATTCGCCAGATTTAATCCTTAAAATGGTTCTTGAGTCACCAATTTTTGGCTGGTAGATGCAAAAAGTAATCTAGGAAGGAATTCCGGGCCCGGGTGGGGGAGTTATTGTGGGTGGTTTTCCTCCAGGAGTTTCTCTAATGTTCCTAAGGGTTCTAGAAATTGTTCCCAATAATTCAAGACTACCCTTGGTCGTTGCCCACCCTCCTTTTACATAATCACTAATTCCAGATCCGTATGCAAACGGTTTGTTTTCAATGAAAGCCTGGATAACTTCATTCACCTTCGGAATTATAAAGACAATGGCAATACTTGCTCCAAGAAACGCAAGCGCTGCCCCGCCCCCCCCCACACTTAATAGGGGAGGCCATCCTTCTAATCTCCCGCCCACAAGGCTGTTAAGTAGTTCGGCGATGGGGAAAGAGGGCGACCCACCAAAGAGACTTGTCAAAAAACTACTTAAGAAAGCCCGGGCAGCTCCAAAATCAGAGAATAAATTACTGAATGTTATTATAATTGCCTGCGTGCAAAATAAAGTTGCCAGATAAAAAAGAAAACCGGTAACTGGAAAAACCATAAGGTGTCCCATTAGACTTTTTAGCCAAGGCCCAAACCCGGCATTGGGAACAATTGCTCCTACCGATATTTGTATTGGCGCAAAAACAGTAAGAATAAGAACATTCGCGAAGGCTTTCATTAATGTCCAGAGTATTCTTATTATTCCAATCAAGAGAAGAATTCCCATCACAATAGCAATAATTAATGTAAGTATGGCTATGGGTGCTGCAACGAACGGGATGGTGTTTACAATCGCCTGAAGTATTCCTCCGGATCCCCATAGAGTCACAACAAGGGCCACAGTAAACCCTCCAAGATATACTGCCGACCACCCAAAAACACCCAAATTAAATGGACCTCTTATTAAGTCATTAAAATTTGTAAGGTTTATACCGGATGCACCAGGAAAAGTTGAACTCATAACTATTCCAAGTAAACCCGTTATTACATACATAAGGTCAACCATAAATCCCGCAATTGCATAGGAGAAGGTAACCAAAATCAGCGTAATTGCAACTTTGGGAATTGCCGACTGGACGGTTACGGCCGTTTGGGGAGAAATCTTTACCCTGAACATAATCATAAAAGCAAGGGCGATTGTTATGAATATGAAGAGAAGATAAGTTATGTTTCTGACGCCTCTCCATAAAGATAAAACCGGGTCAAGCGCCCGAAAACCAAATCCAGCCTGTGCTTGAGCCTCGGGTACTATATGGAATTTTCTTGCGAGATTTTTGAAGTAAGTAATTCCCGAAAGGGGTCTGTCCTCGGTTAGGAATTGTAAGGGATTTTGTTGCGCAGATTCTTTATTCCGGGCCGGTAAATTACTTATGACCTTTTGAAGTAAGGGAACGCAGTCTACAAGAGAATTTTTGGTTGAGTCCATTATGCAGGGGAGAAAGCCGCTGTTGCCGGGGTCGCCTTGGTCAATTAAAATTGCGACAAGCCCATAAACTACCCACCTAACTTGCGCAGCAGTGTAGCGTTCACCAAAAATTTCTTCCGACCCTCCACTATTGACTTTTGAATACCAGTCCTGAAAAGAAGGTTTCCACCACTCACCTTCGGCCTTGACTGTATCAACAAACGGAGAGAACAAAGAAACTAATAGGGTGGTTAAGATTATGATTGAAGTGAGCAGTTTTTTGAGCATGATTACATTATAGCGAAAAAGTAAATTAGTTTTTCGTTTCTTTTTAATGTTAGCAAACTTGCGCCAAGAATGTTAGATTGTTTTTCACTCTTCGCTCTTAGCTTTTAACTTTAAACTTATTGTGCCACTTGCGCGCTTTTGATAATTAATTTGGTTGGCGCCGTGTTGTTAACCGGCCCGACAACTTCTGCGTCTTGCCCGTCCCCGCCGCTTCCCGGTTGAAAAACGCTCATTACAATTTCTCCGGCAATGTCTTCAAGTGAAGAAAGCGGAATGTTTTGCAAAAGTTTAGTAAAGGCATCGGTTTTTTCTAACTTACGCAGCCAACCCAAGAGCCCGTCATAGTAGGAGAGCCGAATTTTGGCGGTAGCAATATTGGCGTCGGCACAAGCCACGGCCCGATTGGGGGCTATGGGTTGGACGGAAGCTAAGGCTAGGGCAATTTGATTATAGATATTACCAAATTCAGTAAAAATGAAAGTCCATGCCTCATGCACCCGGTCCTGAACCTCCGGATTGGTGGCAAACCTTAGATAGGCCTTCCAGAAATCTGAAAATTGGAGGTCGGGCTGGTTGGCAGTTTCCAGCATGGCCTGGCCGAAAGCGGGGAGGTTTTGGATGCCGACCAGCGTAAGTTTTGCGGCAATTCGGTTCGCATCAAGTACGGAAATAGAAAGGGAGGTAAGGATTTTGATAAGTGCGTTGAGATAGTCTCCGGGGTTAATATTAATGACTTGGTTGCATCCTACCATATAATTATGGACATCCTTACCTCGGGAAGTCACAACTGTGTCTCTTGCAGTAGCCAGCATATCGTACGGCAACAGTTTCCGCAGTGGTCCGGAGAAATTAATGAGACGGTTAATGTCATTGGGATTATTTTCATTAAGCGGAATTTGGTCGCCGATTTGGGGAGTTCCGGTTAAATACCAGCTTAAATAGTTATTTACTTTTTCTTCATCTGTTAAATTCGGGTCTTGAGTATTTCCCAAAACCCCAACGTTTGAATCTCTAAGATTTAGAGTTACGTCCATTTTTTCGCTTCGATAGCAGGTAACTTGGTCTCCATTTTTCTCGCAAGTGGTGTGAGTGTAGCCGTCGGGGCCGGAGAGGCCTTCATAAAAACCGTTTTCACCGTAGGCATTAAAGGCTTCATCAATTCTTGGTGCGAGACTGCTTCCGCAGGAGTAAGTTATAAACCTATTGTCCGTGGCCGATGAAGCTTGGGGAATTGACTTGGGAATTAAGGGGTCGCAAGCTGATGCCGGATATGGTCTTAGGGGATGAAACTCGGGGTCGGCAGTTGCCGTACATGCATATCTTAAAGGGGTAAAGCCATTTTCCAGTGGAGATTGGGCATTTTTCTTGCAATCTTTAGAAGCCCAGAATTCAGAATCAGGTTCGTTGGGACCGGCGATTGCGTAAAAGATGGTGTTAACCTGGCCGTTAACCTCTTTAAGAAAATCCACATAGTCGCCCGGATCATCAAATCCGCCGCTATTATCACCCACACCAACTCTTACAATAATTGTAATACCCTTACTTGCTGCATAATTTATTGTGTCGATAACCGCTTTCGCGTCGCCCCTATTGGCAATTGCCAAAGCGTATTGCATTTTAAAACCACTGGCCTTATCGGTGTTTGATTGGCTTATCGGGAAACCTACGGCCGTGTTGACTCCGACAAATTCGCAGTTTCCGCCGCAAACTTGCCTGATTTCGCTGTCGTTTAGAGAGAAGGTAGAAAAATTGGAATTTGTGTTGAAAGCGTTAAAAAGAAGCGCGGCCTTGACATTCCAGCCCCCGGAATTGCCCCTTAACAGCGAAATTTCTTTGGCCAGATTATCAAATCCTACAGTTGCCCCGTCGGCAACGTCTTTATCTCCGGCTTCTGTAAGATAGACATCTTTCCCTTTAATATATCCATTAGCCAGTTTTTCCGTCAGCCATTTGGTCATGCCATAGCCGGAGTAGTTATAAACATTGCCCGCAATTCCGTCTAAATCATTAAAGCGCGCGCCGTTGTCTCTCATCCCGTTTACAATTTCGTCAAAAGTCGAAGACGTCATATTAAAAGCCGGAGAAAGCAACCTAACATTTGAAAGTCCTCCTACGCCGAAGAACCCATTTACTCCGTCAATTACAGTGTTCATATAATCTGCCAGGGATTTGCCCGTACATTGATAGTCCAAAGCTTGAGCAGAGGCTTTCTGGGACAGGCCAAGTAAAAGCAATACTGAAATTATTATTGAGATAAATACTTTTTTAAACATATTTTTAATATTATCTAGCCGGATATGGCGGACAAAGTCCCATTTTGTAACATATAAGGTCACAGTAGTTCATGTCTCCGTCTTTTCTTCTTTCGCCAGCCGGAATGGCACGACTAGCAGCTATTGTAAGATTGTCCGGATTGAAACTTCCATAATACTGACAAGATGCATTATAGATTTCAGCCTTGTTGCTTTCAGAGATTCCTCCTGTAGCCTGACAATTTCCGGGCCCATAAACCCATTTTCCGGCTTTCCATAGAAGCGTTCTTGCTCCTAGTTCAAATGCGTCGTTAACATCGCAGCGGGAAAGCCTAGAGGTATCTTCAGTGCAGAGACCAACATCATCGGAAATTCTTTCGTTTTCGCAGGTGACTACATTATATGTTCCTTGTGTAATTTGCATAACCCCGGCAGCTTGGGCAAAGTTTTCTTGACAGGTATAACCCGCGGGATTTGCAAGATAGTCAGCTCCTTCAATTTCAAAAATTGCTTGAAGTAGACTTGCGGGAACTTTGTATTTGGAACTTGCATTTTGTATTGCACCATTGACCGCGCCTCCAGAGTAATTACATTGCCCCCGCGTACCTACTTCAGAAGTGGTTGTAGCCCCGATAGTTTTCGGCCTTAAGGCTTTTTGTAAATCATCCAGCCAGTATTTTTTCAGACTTCCCAAGTGGGGGACGTACAAAGTCGGTGTTGCACCTGTATCTCCGCCGACGGCGAGTTCGGTTTGTGAATCTCCATGATTTGCGCTCGTTGCCGAGGCGTCAAATGTAACCGGAGTTCCTATTTCTTCGAATTTTTGAGTTTTATCACCCGGCATGAATCTTTTAAATAAAGAATCCGAACCGGCAACCAGGGAGTTATAAATATATTCAACAAGCGGGTTTTTGACAAAAACCGCAATTTTTCCTTTTGTGGGAATCCTTACGTCTTCAAGTTTACCGCAAAGCAAATTACTTTGGTATATTCCGGAACAACACAGTCTTGATCTGTCTGCGGGATAGGGACTTCCGTCCGCTATACAACCCGCCGGTTTGGATTGGGCTGTGTACTCATATTTTTGGGTATAGTAAAGACTTCCGGTGATTTTTGGTCCGACTAAATCGTCCCCGGGATTTGAATAGGTGTTGTCTATCCGACACTGGGCCGAATCGTTATAGGGATTATCGTCTGACGTATTGCCGAAAGAATAAAGCGGGGCAGGAGCTTCGCGGCCGACAATTAAAGAAGAGTTGTTATCTGATGTGTTCACAACCGTTGTTCCGTCATTTGCTCCCTGGTGTTCTTCAATCCTGGTTGTGACAACGGTCGGGTTTTTTAAACTTGGCTCACGATTAGAAGGAGCGGTATTTTTAACGAGGGTGCTGGGTTTGGGATTAAAAAGTGATTGGGCAATTGTTGAAAGAGCTGCAATTAAGCGAATGTGTGGAAACCAAAGCCTTGATTCTCCGGGGCTGTCAATTGCCCCGCCGCAGATGGCCACCGGCGGAGTAACATTTGATAATTGGGGTGTACAAGAGCCCCCCTTGGGGACATTACTGTCGTCGCAGCCCGGATTATTTTCACCCGGAGAGCAGCAGAAATTACCGGCGTCGCAGACAAACACGTCTTTAGCCTTAAAAGGAAAACCATTAAATGTAAATGAGCCCACGTTTGAAACCCAATTGCCATCGGACGAGTTTTTAAGTCTTTGGTCAATTTCTCCGTAAGCGAAGGCTCTCCCATAACAAGAATAGTTGCCGGACCCGTCTTTATATGGGGCGCAGTAAGGAATGGTTTCAGTTGCCGAGCCGCAAATAGGGTTTTTATTTTCAAAGACACTGTTTGCTTCGGCTTGAGAGGTACATTTGACCTCGACTCCGGCATTAGTGCTTGAATAAGTTGCATTTGCAGGAGGAGTTGCGCCGCATTTACAGTTATCTTTCTTTGCATTTACACAGTAGCAGGTGGCGTATACCGGGCGGGGAGGGGAAAAGAGTAAAAAGGTAAAAGCAAGCAAGATACCAGATACCAGATACCAGATACTAAGTTTGTTGGGCAGATTAAACATTTTCTTAAATTAAGTTATCTTCATTGGAAAATTTTAAATTGAGTTACGTCTACTCCCGTGAAGGTTTTAATAAGTACCAGAATTAAAAATGAAAGAGCCATCAGGATAATTCCGCCGATTGCATAAGTTAGAGTGTTTTTTGCCTGTTCAACTGCCTTGGGGTCACCGCCGGCAGTCATATATTGAAAACCCCCGACAACCAACATAATAAAAAGGACAATACCAGCCAGTCCTAAAATTGCCCCGATAACACGGCCAAAAACACACTCCAGATATCTTAATTGAACAACACCTTCAGCCGTTACGGCATCACATCCCGGCATATAGCGTAAGTTTATCCCAAGGGTGGAGGCGAGGCAAGGGTATTTTAGACCGCGGTGGGGATAGTGAGCTCGAAGATATTAATTCCGAAGAAAGTGTTGATAAGCTGAACTATTGCCCAAGCTGCAAAAACGATAACCAGTCCAACCAAAGCTGCCGTAATTTGATTTCTTGCAGCCTCTGTCTGGGCTTTGTCTCCGCCTGATGCAATCCATTTAATTCCTCCAATGACCAAAATAAAGAAGAAGACCAAAGCTGCAACTACAAGAACCAATCTAATGAGAGCCGAAATTATTCCTCCAATTGTGAGGTTGGCAAGTTGACTGAACTGTCCTGTCGGTTTTAATTCTATTTTCTGTGCCAAAAGGTTCATCTCTTATATTATTAAATTTTGAGAGGGCCTATGTCAATACTTAGAATATTCACCCCGAAAAAGTTCTCAATAATATTGGCGATGGCAAAAACGACAAGTAAGACTGCGAAACCGATAATTGCATTTGCGACTTTTTCGCGCGCTCCTTCCAAAGCTGCCTTGTCGCCACCGGAAGTTATCCACTGAATTGCCCCGATTACCATAACAAAGAAAAAGACAAGCGACCCTATTACAAAACTTAAACCAACCAGGTTGGGAACTAGGCTTTGAAAAAATGCTTCACCCGTTTTTGACTGAAGCGAGGGCCCGAGGGCCGGGTTACCTACTGGCGCTTGAGCTATTTCTTTCATTTTATTAAGACTTGCTGAAGAAGCTCGGCCGGATTAAGAATATTCGGAATTCCGATAAGGTTGCCAATTAAATCGATTATAAAAACTGCCGCAACGACAACAACTATACCGATTATTCCGGTCGTGATTTTCTTTCTGGCGGCCTCGAGTGCGGCCTTATCTCCCCCCGATGAGATTATTCCGATTGCACCGCCAATAAAGACAAAAATAAACCAAATTATGGCAATTATGGTCATTATCCCGACCGTTGAAGAAAGGAATTTATTAAAAGTAGCCGGTGCATTTTCTCCGCTGCCGAGAGGTCCGAAACCGGAAAATCCGCCGCCCGGGAAAAGCTGGATTTGGGTTAAATTTATCATGGCTCTGGTATTGTTGGTCTAAGCAAGAACATTGGGTCATTAAATATCAGTTGTCCGAATATGCCGGCAAGAACAAAAGCTCCGGCGGAAACTGCCAGCCCAAGAAGCGTTTGCCAAATTTTGGCCCAGGCACCGGCTACTTTTTTAGAGTCGTCTCCGGCAGACATAAAAGAGTATCCGGCCAGAACCAAATTGATGACAGCATAGATGCCGGCTGCAATGACCATCACCCTAAGGCTAAGACCGATTAATCGGCCGATGGCAATTCCCGCATCTGTTCCAAACCTAGCCGAAAGGCCAGAAGGTGGCGAAACTTGTCCAAAAGGATTAGCTTGACTTAAGAGATTTTGCATTTAAATTATGGACACTCCGATTATCATCTCAATTAATTTTACTATCCAATAGGCCGAAATAACAATGATAAATCCAATTAAAGCCGTAGTTACGGCCTGTTTTCCT
>Ga0209727_1003430_pt1 | contig 10264 bp, 12 predicted proteins | sample RifGroC1_FD_183995 | JGI IMG/M metagenome (GOLD analysis project Ga0209727, IMG submission 183995) | Groundwater microbial communities from Rifle, Colorado, USA - Groundwater C1 (SPAdes) (version 2) | ecosystem: Environmental > Aquatic > Deep subsurface > Groundwater | place: Rifle, Colorado...
TGGCTTGCCAACGATATGAATTCCGATTTGGCCTCATCGAGCTTGACCAAATCCACATTCGCCTGCTCAAGATCTTTGGCTAATTGTTCAATTCTTTCCCTCGATCGGACTTCTTGCTGTACACTGCGAATTAATAAAATACTGAATATGGCGACTCCTAATAAAAATATGCCATTAACGAAGAAATCAGCTATAGTATTTGACCCCACAAACCGGATTATGATAAAGACATTAATTAAAATAGTAAGTACTTCTGTGGCGATAACTTTTATATTAAGTAGATTGTATTTTATAATTGAATACGCAATAGTAACCGCCATCAATACAATTACCGTCTGACCTGACCAATTTAAATAAAAAATGTTAATTAATGGTAAAAATAAATTGCCAGGCGTTCCTAATAACGTAGGGATAAGCGTCCCAAGTAACAAAAATCTTGCTTGCGTTTTAATAATTCCGCTAGATTGTCGATAAAGTTTAAATAAACGCAAATAACCAAAAGAAAAATAAATTATAATATACGTTGCGTAAGCATATTCCACGGCAAGATTAAAAATTATAGCCGGTTCTGGCAAAGCCGGTTTAACGCCGAGAATAAATTTGCCAAAAAATATTTCCCAGACAAAATACAATACTGGCACTATCATAAAAAACTGATAGATTTTAGGAAACTCGCCAAGTCTATTTTCAGGAAATGTAAATAAAAAATAAATAAACGTATAAGGTATAAAAAGCGCCCACAAATAAAGCATCTTGACCCAAAAAATCGCCTCTAAACCAGTCGAGCTTCTATAAAACACCATACTTACCGACCAAGTAATGAGGCTTAATTCCAAAAGCGCAAAAGTAATATTTTGTTTTTTATTAGGGCCTCTAAGAGAGATGACTATACCGAGCGCGGCATGCAAAATAGTCACGCTTATAATAATTAAATTTTTTATATCTAAGACGAGCTCCGGAAAAATCATTTATTTTCCAAATAATTTTTATAAAAATTATCTAAATCTTTTTCAGAATACACTTTTTGAAAATTCTGTAATTCCGCACGACTGAAACCTAATACATTACCATTCTTTCCCATGTCCTCTATATCTTCGGGATTAGCATAGTCTAGGCTCCGCTCATGATCTCGATTGAACGCAGCTAAAACCATAACTTCCGCAAGACAAGAAAATACATCTGTATCATGCTTTAAGCCAAAACTCACATTTGGCGAAATACCATTCACTTCAGTTACTCCTCCTTCTATTACCAAAACATCGTCTCGTTTCATAACAACCCCTGGATCTATATCGGATGGCTGTGCATCATCAATTATGATAGTGCCGGGGCTAAGATGTTCGCTTTTAATCAGCGCTTCCGGAGCATTTGTTGCAGTAATTATAAACCTGCAACGTTTTGTCTCAGCAAGTTTAGCTGTAATATAAAAAGAAGCTTTTGGGAATAATTTTTTATTTATTATTTCTTCTATTCTGCTATGCTTACGATCTAAGTCTATTAGAACAAAACGTCTTATCCCCTTATGCAATAAAAAACGTATTGTAGCGCTTCCTATCGCGCCTGCGGCTCCTACGACAGCAAAAACCTCATCTGCCGGATTTAGTCTGAATCGTTTTAATAAAATCAGAGAAATTTCCGTTATATTAAAAGCCGTATACCCCACCCCGCTTGTGATTCCCATATCAAGGCGCTTTACTAAATCCTCTACATCCTTGCCCCTATATGTAATTGAGGCGGTAAGGGCTCCTAACCCAACTATAGTTGCGCCTTTACAATGTGCTAATTTTATTGATCGACGTATCATTGCGACTGCTTTAGTACGGTTGGTCATCATTTGTTTTGCAGTAAGAGGAATGCTAAGGACCCAACCCCGTATCGGCATCCCACTTTCAACAGATTTTAATCCTGTTACCTCAGAAATAACAACTGGCCAAAAATGATACAAAAACCATTCAACGATTTTGGGATGCAAAATTCTAAAATGGGGGTACTTTTTATAAACATCAACGACATCGCGCGGATGCACAATAAAAGCAAAAGCTGGAGATTTATATTTTTTTTGAAATAACCAATGCGGCGATAGAGGCCAAAATAAATCGCGAATAGCTTCAACGATAAGTTTAAATCCATTCATAAAGAAACAAAGATAACCAAATTTTCATACCTCAATCATACCACAAAAATCTCTTTAGAATAAGAGGGATTAGTACAGAAATAAGCATAATTATTGAATCGTGTAGCGCTTGACGGCAAGATTAAGAGTAATACAATGGTCGTAGATAGTCGTGTTTAATCAAAGCTTTAAAGAAAGGAGGAAAAACCTATGTTGAAACAACAAGAAATGCCATTTGCTCTTCGGTTCGCCGAACCGCTGATGTCGCAGGAAGAAATCAGCAGCGGAATTCTGGATAAAGGCATATTTATGGCAACGGTCCAAACAACCGTTTACGCCACCGGCAAATATGGCGCGGACTCAAAGAGCGACCCGGACTGAAGCGAGGTATCTAATACACAGGGAGGTTGGTTTGACTCGACCTCCCCGTGTTCATTTTTTCGTGTGTAATAAAACAAATTGCTCAAGTTCTTTGATCTTTTTTAAAATATCCTTGCCCCAGGAAGTTTTTTTAAACTTCGTTGTTTCTTTTTGATAAAGTTTTTTAAAAGCTGGCAATAGTTTTTGAACTTCCTCACGCCGCTCCTGCTTGTGATGAAAGTTTAATAAATTATAGTAACCACCGAAATTATTAGGCTCTTCCTTTAACCCTCTTAAATACCATTGCTCTGCTCGTTTTATGTCGCCGAGAGCCTCATAAACTAATCCTACATTTTGCAACATCAATCCAGCTGAGCCATGCAATTTTTTCATAAGATTCGCAGCTTTAATCGCGTATTTTACTGCTTTTCTGTTCTTTCTGTGCCACCAAATTCTTCCAATACCCCATATGGCATTAATAGATTCGCGATTTTTTTTAAGAGCTCCCCGATAGAGATTAAACGCTTTTTCTTCGTATTTATTTCTTAATAACTTATTCTTCTGTTGAAGAGCAAGGTGGTCATAAAGAAATCCAAGTTCGCTAAGAACGCTCTCGTTTTTTAACTCCGGGTGAATTTCTACTATTTTTTCTATTTTCTTGATACCTTCTTTATATCTATAATTTTTTGCGGATAGATCAAAAATGTCCAATATTTCTTGTTCGAGAGACGCGATGGCCATTTTTTTTCTACTTGACATATTGTAATAATAAGATTATATTTTAGTATAGCAAATTCGAGCTTTTTGACAAATAAAGCAGAAAGGAAAAACCGATGAGAGACAAGATTCTGATAGTAACTGACTCCAACGAGCTCAATGTGCCAGAGGTGCAAAAGCATTTGGTATCTAGCCAAGTGCTGCGATTGAATACAGATCAGCTTGTAGGGCATGGTCTTACTCTTCAAGTAGAAAAAGGAGAAATAGATTTCTTGTTGACTTGTGGTATGCAGACTATCTCGGCTAATAATATCAAGGCAGTCTGGTACCGAAGACCGTCAAATGTGACTATCATCACTGAAAAGCTCACTGAAAATCACAGGAAATACGCTGAAAACGAAAACCAGCGGTTTCTAATGGCATTGTGGAACAGTGCGGATACCAACGAAATAGTCTGGGTTAACCATCCTTCGGCTCTTCGCAAATTGGAACACAGTAAACCTCTTCAGTTACATACAGCCGATCAGGTCGGCCTTGCCACTCCGGCAACACTTATTACAAATTGTCTTGATGCGGTAAAAGAATTTTTTGACTGTTGGAATGGGGCAATAGTGGCGAAGACATTTGGAAGCCATACCCGCAACGACTCCGGATGGCCGATAAGTGTATTTACTACTCCTATTACTCGGGATGGCTTGGAAAAATTCGGCCACGAGCTTCGCTATGCGCCGGTAATATTTCAAAATTACATTCCCAAGAAGCTTGAACTGCGAATCACAGTTGTTGGACATAGGATCTTCTCCTGTGCTATTCACTCCCAGGACAGCAAACGGACTATGTATGATTGGCGCCGATATGACTTTGGTCACGTTAAACACGAGCCATGTGAATTGCCTCCGGAAATTGTAAAGAAACTCCTGCAGGCTATGCGCATTTGGGATTTGCAGTTTGGCGCTATCGATATGATCCTCACACCGAAAGGTGATTATGTCTTCCTCGAGGTCAATCCGAGCGGCCAGTGGGGATGGATTGAAGCTATTACTGGCATGCCGATTTCCAAAGCGATAGCGGATTTGCTTGTTGATCCTACTGCGTATTCGAACAGGCCGTAATTATAAGGTTCTGAAACTACACCGGAGCCTTTTTTTAATAAGTTTAAATCCATTCATAAAGAAACAAAGATAGCCGAGTTTTCATATCCCCAATCATACCACAAAAATGGACGGAATAAGAGGAGTTAATATAGAAATAAGCATAGTTATTGACAATAACTAACAATTGCTTATTATTACCAATAGATAGAGCAAAATAGCTTTGTTCTGCATAGCACCCTGACATAGTTCAAAATCAGCAGAAAAAAGGAGAATAAATCATGGCGGCTAAACTCAACGCTCCTGTAGATGCGCAAATCGAGCTGACACAGGCTTGCAACTGGCGATGCCGCCATTGTTATAACTACTGGCGTTCAGCTGGGACAACAACCAAGCCCGGTCGACATCTTTCCTGCGAGAATCTTTTTCGCATCGTGCAGGAACTAGTTACAAACCAAGTTCCGTCGATCACGATCACTGGCGGCGAGCCATTTTCACAACGCAGAGAAATTTTTATGCTACTGGAAACGGCTGAGAGAGCGGGTATTCACGCATCAATTAACACAAACCTTAGTCTCGTGAAAAAAGAAGATATCGAGAAGCTCGCTAACAAACACAGTAACGTATCAATCCTCTTCTCACTTCTTTCAGCAGACGCGGCAGAGCATGAACATCTCGCTGGTGCCCCAAGCGGTTCCTACGTCCGAGTGATTGAGATAGCAGCCTTGGCCATCCAGCATGGGATTCCGGTGAGTCTCAACATGGTTCTCATGCGAGAAAACCTCCACGCAATGGAGGTTACGGCGCGCCTTGCTAAGAATCTCGGTGTACGTACATTCTGTGCGACAAAGGCACTCCCTAATGCCCATGCACCTGACAGCGCATTTCTCCTGTCAGCAGAGGAGGTACATTGGTCTCTCGCCGAGCTCATGCGGATTGAGGAACTGCTTGATATTCCCGTCGACATCTTGGGTTGCTACCCCAAATGTTTCCTTGCAGGCACTCCTGCGTACCAACGCTTCTCGCACCGCACCTGTGTGGCTGGCTATACAACAGTTACAATCGGTGCCGACGGGAAAGTGAGACCATGTTCTCACTTGGAAACAAGCTACGGGAATATCTTTCACAAACCGCTCGCCGATATCTGGCAGGAAATGGATGGTTGGCGTGAGGGCGAGTTTATCCCCGAGGAGTGTCATGGTTGTCCGGTCGTAACTGCCTGCAGAGGGGGTTGTCGCGTCAACACGCTCACGTCCGGTTTGAAGAACATGGATTGCTATGCTGACACACGGCGTTTGGTCGGTTTATCACAGGAACGTTTGGTCTCACACTTGTCCGAGGAGATAAGCGACATCCCGACTAAGGTTATGGTGTGTCCACAAGTAGGGTTTCGAAACGAGCCGTTTGGGGCGTTAGTTTACAGAACTGACCCTTTAGCCATCGTCCTAGTAAATCACAGTGCTGTGGTTTTCCTCAAGACTGTAGCGGAAAAGGGAGAGAAATTTGACTTTTTATCCTTCCTCAAACGCTCTGGCGCAAGGACCAAAAGTGAGCGCAAAAACGTAGAACGTCTGTATCAGAAGCTGATCCGGAAAGGTTTCCTAATAAAACCAGCAAATCAGCAAGAAAGGAGAAAATAGCAATGGAAGCAGACATTCGTAACGACACAGCCGCTGAGAACGAGCAGAACGAAGTGTTCGCCGAAGTCCCGCTGTTCGGCGCAGAGATGGCCGGTAGCGATGTCAGCGTTGAATGCAACACTTGCTTCAGTTGCGACTCAAATCCGTGCGTCAAGTGAACCGTTAGACGCGCGTCTCCCGCAACATCAAGGGGGAAGTTAACCACACTTCCCCCTTTTTTATTTTACAAACTGTTTTTTGAAGTCGGCTATAAACCGTTCGAATTTCTCATCGAAGTATAATGGGATGCTTTTAATAGAAATACGCCTTGAGTGACGGTGGCTTATCGCGGCAATAAATTTTTCCCAGCCATATCGCCTTACAAAAAACATAACTAGCAACCCAGCAATACTATAACCGTTATGTTCTGCGGCAATTCTCCAAGACACTCGCTTGAAGGGCGCGCCTTCTTGTGTAATCTTTTTCCAATCCGCAGTTGATATTGAGGGCTTAAAAATTTGGGCTGCAACATATACCGCTATCCCCTCGCTTAACCAATCCGGCAGATTTGGATTTAACGCATTTGTATAGAGATGGGTTATTTCATGTAGTATTACCTGACCCAATAGCTTCTTTGAAGCAATCCTCTCTTTATTGTCAAATACATAAATACGAGAGGTGTTTTTTGGAGGCACGAGAGCAACAAGCCAATCAGGCACCTTCTTTTTGTGGATTGCCTTTAAAAATGATGCTCTATTTCGAAAAACGTGCACTACAACAAAAGAGGGAGAAACAGAAAACAATCTAGTTAACTTCTGGATATTCGAATGAGCATTTCTGATATAAAAATTCTTTTGTGGTATTGTAGATTCAAATATAAATTTTATTTTAGTTCTTTGTTTTTTGTACGTCATTGAATTTGACTTTTTCATAGTTTTTAATTCTGCCGTGATACGACTACCTATAAATCCAGTTCCGCCAGTAAGTAAAACCTCCTTGGGACTTCTTGCTTCCATACAACATTAAATCATACCACAAAAATCTCTTCCTAAAAAGGCGTCATTTGGTATAATTGGATAAACGCATGAAGCATTTCTATTGGCTTATCCAAAACATACTTTGGCCGTTTATGTGGATTTTCGTCCATACTTTTTATACCGTTGAGATTAGAGGGCGCGAAAACATAAAACTCGCAAAATCGCCGTTGATTATTGCTTCAAACCACAAAACTCTTCTTGACGGATTTTTAGTAATGATTTCGCTGCCGTGGTTTTCCGGTATTTTACCCGGCCGATATATGGCGGAGGAGATTGAATTTAACAGTTCGGTTCTCTGGTTATTAAATAAATTCGGATTACTGCATTTTTTTTATCGTCTCACGGGAGGTTTCCCGTCAAAACGAGGCGAAGGCATAGAAAACGCGATGAAAATTCCGCTTGAAATTTTACAAAACAACGGAACAATATTAATGTTTCCGGAAGGCCAACTTGTCAAAAATGATTCCCTTGGAATTTTTTATCACGGAACAACAGTTCTTGCGATGGAATCGAACGCAAGCATATTGCCAATCGCGATTCGTAACAAAAAGAGACATATTATTATCTCAATAGACAAGCCGTTTAAACTAAACGCTGATCGAACCGAACAAGGTACAACTATTATTCGCGAAAAAATTCAGAAATTAATCAATAAAATTGAATTATAATAATTTCGCGAGTCAATAAAAAAGGGGGCGGTGGAACAGCTTCCGTCGCCCTTTTGTGTTGAGATCTCTCTTTTGTTGTTTTTGAGATTAATCCCCTGTTATATCTCCGGAGTTGCCGCCGCAGCTGGGGCAGGCATTCTGCCAGCTGCCGTTATTGCCTGCGTGGTAGATCCATCCCCACCAGGCACCTATATCAAAGCCAGCAAGATTATCAAAAAAAACATCCGGCCAAGACACGAAACCGGGGCAGTTACCAAAATCATCGCAGTTGTAATCATAAGTTCCGATACTACCCCTTCCGCGGACACCGGGCTTCAGGTCGCCAGTAAATAACGTGGACACATACCCACCTTGGAACGTGCCCACTACTCCGTCGCTAATCTCACCACCGGTGTACGCCGCCCCGGGGCTGTCACCAGCAATAGAGGTAAAATTGCCTTCATACTGCACCGTGGCACAAAACTCCGAACCTGTGTCAATAACTCTAATATGCCTAACATAGTCCTCAAAGGCCCATACCGGGCGGGTTGTGCCCGAATCCACAGAGTTAATCACTTTTTGGGTAATGTTGACCACCAACACTCCCCCATCCGGACACGCCGATGGACCGCTATGGAGCGCTTGACCCCAATCTAGGGTCTCGGCGGCGAACGCCATTGGCAAGACAGCAATGGTTATCAAAAGAACGAGTAAAAACGGTATTTTCTTCATCTTCATCCCCCTTGTTACTTAATACACGTTGTTGTTTTGGTCGCAATCCGCCAGTAATCCTCATCCCCTTTCTTGGAATAAATTTGCAACCCTCTTAAAGAGGATAGAGAATCAAAAAGCCGCTGTCAAGTGGGCGTGGATGGAATCGAACCATCGACCTCTGTCTTATCAGGACAGCGTTCTACCACTGAACTACACGCCCGAAAAATTGATTTAACTTATTCTATAAAAAAAACGCCCGGTTGTCGAGCGTATCATGGAGTTTTTTTGTAATCATGCCATCGGAACAACGGCAAGGACTCAAAAGGCTCGATGGTTTCAATAAGCTGCGTAATTTCATATCCGCTTAATGACACCCTGGTGTTAGCTTCGAAAAGGCCACCAGTTTCTAGCTTTGCTTGCTTTAATTTTAAAAGCACGCATTCCAACCATTTTCTATGTGGCATAAATTCTCCTTTCTCTTCTAATCTACTTATAAGAATAACACAAAAAGCCGACATATAACAATATTCGGATTTTTTGATATTTCTCGCCTCCTCGGCAAGTGCGCCGATGAGGCGCAAAGCACTTTTTCTTTTGTCCCGAGCCGACATTTTGGGTTATCGGCCAACACCCTACAGAAAAACTCTATAATCGACACATTAATTCTTGTTTATCACAAAAATTAAAAATTAAACTCCACGACCAGCTTCCGCTAGCCGTGCCTTGTTACGACTTACTCCCTGTCACCGAGCTTAGACTGATCCGCGAAAATCGCGGGCTTCATCTACTCCCGGCTCCCTTGAGTTGACGGGCGGTGAGTACAAGACTCGAGAACGTATTCACCGCAGTATAGCTGACCTGCGATTACTAGCGATTCCGACTTCATGAGGTCGAATTGCAGACCTCAATCTGAACTGGGCCGGCCTTTGATGGGATTTGCTCCGCCTTGCGGCATCGCGACCCATTGTAGCCGGCATTGTAGCACGTGTGTAGCCCAGGGCATCAGAGGGCCATGCTGACTTGGCGTCATCCCCGCCTTCCTCCCCGCTGAGCGGGGCAGTCTCGCGTGACACTTGTAACACACGATAGGGGTTACGTTCGTTACCCCACTTAAGGGAACAACTCAAGCCACGAACTGACGACAGCCATGCAGCACCTGTGATTTTGTCCTTGTGAGAAGTCCGCCTTTCGGCGGATTGTCAAAACCATTTCAAGCCCTGGTAAGGTTTTTCGTTTACCATCGAATTGAACCACATGCTCCACCGCTTGTGCGAGTCCCCGTCTATTCCTTTGAGTTTTAATCTTGCGATCGTACTTCCCAGGCGGATGACTTAACGCGTTAGCTTCGCCACTCGAAGGGTCGATACTTCCAATGGCTAGTCATCATCGTTTAGGGCGTGGACTACAAGGGTATCTACAAATTTGTTACTTCGTAACAAATTTAATTTCCAATTTCTAATTTACAATTTCCAATGAAAATTTAATTCATTAAAAATAGAATGAAAATTGAGAATTAATAATTGCTACTACTCAAGAATGATTTTCGGTGCTAATTTTTGGAGCCTGCCCCGCTCTTTTTTGCGGGGTCAAGATTGGTGCTTGACAAGCATATTATAATATGATAGAATTCGAGAAGAAGGAGGGGAAGCCATGAAAAAAATGGTTATATCAGGGATATTACTGAGTTTGGTTGGATTCGCGACAATAAAGCCTTATCCAGAGTTTGGATCAGGTGCAATATTGGCTGCTGTAGTGATATTAACCGTATCCATTATCAGCAGTTACGTCGCCGAACAACCCTGACTGTACTTTCCTTGAATTCAAGTTGGGTGGGCAGCAATGCTCACCCTTCTTCTTTTTCCAAAAATTAGCACCGATTTTCATTCTTGAGTGAGCAGAATATTTCTATCTGCTTCTCTGCATCGCTGCAGAGTTCGGACTATATCATCACCGCCTCATCGGCGGG
>Ga0209727_1003439_pt1 | contig 10237 bp, 9 predicted proteins | sample RifGroC1_FD_183995 | JGI IMG/M metagenome (GOLD analysis project Ga0209727, IMG submission 183995) | Groundwater microbial communities from Rifle, Colorado, USA - Groundwater C1 (SPAdes) (version 2) | ecosystem: Environmental > Aquatic > Deep subsurface > Groundwater | place: Rifle, Colorado...
CTCGAATTCTAGCTTAATAAGCAACAAAATCTTCCCATTAAGGAAAGATTTTGTTGCCGAGCTAGGATTCGAACCTAGGATATCCTCCTTCAAAGGGAGGCGTCCTACCACTAGACGACTCGGCAATTACTGGTATATTTTACATCGAAGCTGTGGGCTTAGCCAGAAGAGTGTATCTCTGCTAGGGCGAAGATGTTTGAATTGAGATTCGAGTTGAATTCAGGGGTAGTGGATGGTTCTGGCTGTAGTGAAAGTTTTTCGTAGTTTTGAATGATTTCTAGTATTCCGGGACGAGTTTTTAGGGCAGAGATGTCATTTAATTTTTTGAAGCGTAAATTAGAAAGTTTAAAACTACTAAAGTTAAGTTCTTTATCAAGTTCTATGTGGTAGACCGATACTCGAATGTCGGCAATGTTGATATACATTAGTGGCTTGGGGTGGACAGGAATGAGATGGAATGGAAAGCGGTCTTCCAGTACCAGGTTGGTGAAGACTTCTTGCTGAAGAACTCGGAGAATTGACTCACGGGGGTTTTCGCCGATTTTCGAATGACCCATGGGTAATGAAAGATCCCCTTTTCGACCCAGAGAGGGGTTTGACAAACTGAGGTCATTTCCTAGCAAATAACGTTCAACAGATTCTTTTGGGTTTATTACAAGTGCGGCTCCTTGGCGTCGAGTCAGACCTAGACGGGTGTAGTGCAGGATACGATGGAGAGTATTGGTCGATACTTGAATAGTTTTAGGTGCAAATTGATGGTAGATTCGTTCAAGAGGAATTTTATAATCTACTATCTTGCTTAGGATGTGGAGTGATTCCGAAAGGTTGCTATTGGGACCGGCTGACTTGACTACATGGTATTTGGTAAGTACACGGGTGAAGCCGGCAAAAGAGATTGGAAGATTGTAGTGGTGAGCCGAAAATACTTTATTGATTGATCCGTGTTTGAAGTACTCTGAGACTAGATATGTTTCGAAGTCGTCTTGTTTCAAAGGCATGGAATATTAATTATACGCCGACAAAATAGCTCCGGACAAAACCGGAGCTAAATAAAGTTAGAGAGATTGCAGCCAATCGACTATAAATACAGCACAGAGGATGACCAGAATCAGTGCGATGAGTGCAATGAAGGGAACAATACAGTTCCAGACAACGCCAACAGCCAGGGTTCCCAAGATGATCTGTTGAATAGTTGTTCCCATTGCCTGCCAGACAAAGTACGAACTGAAACCGCAACCGCTGACAACAAGAAGAAATATGAGCACTATTTTAAGCCAGTCAACAACTGATTTAAACTTTTCCTTCATAGTTACCTCCGGATTGTAAATTTACTTTCAGCTGATATTATATGACTTTTTTGTAAAAAGGGTGGGCGGGGAGTAAAGACGAAGTCTTCGGTAGCTTCTGCTGAAGTTCCTCAGGACCCGTCTCGCCAAAACCGTTATGGGTTTGGCTCCGACTTTCGATTCCATTGGTCTGGATACACAAAAGTCCTGGCACAAGGCCAGAACATTTGTGGACCCTGCAGGAATCGAACCTGCGACCTCCTCGATGTAAACGAGGCGCTCTAACCAACTGAGCTAAGAGTCCATTGTGAATTGTGCGCGGGAGAGGACTTGAACCTCCACGCCCTTACGGGCACTAGCACCTCAAGCTAGCCTGGCTACCATTACAGCACCCGCGCATGCATATCCTCGATCGCATTCAAAATATCAGTAATTTTTGTTCGTTTCCTTGAGAGGCAAACAACATGATGATTATAATACAGCTTCTCGATTAACTCTATCGCCTCCTTTTTTGCGTATTTCAGCTGATAGGCCGAATTGGACTTTGCTTTAGTCAAGCTTCCGCTAATATCGAGGGCCTCCTTTATCTTTTCCCTTAGCCACATGATATGATTTTTGCTAGCTGAAACGAAGCATAAATAAAACATATAACTATTTTTCCACCGTAGATCCTGGTATGAATAAAAGGTTCCATCACCATCGAAATGACCGCGTAGGAAGTCGAAAAAATATTCGTTGGGAATGTTTATCCCTCCCAATGTTTTAGATTTGTTAGGAGTAAGCCCTATTTTTAATAAGAATTTATACAATGAAACATCACTAAATTGAATTCTCAGGGATATTCTTCCCATTCCCGATTTTTTTTTGGAGATTTTATCGTTTCGGACAAGGCAGGTTAACACATTCTCCAGCTGTTCCTTGTCTTTTGAAGAGATATCAATGTGCCTTCCGTCAGAGGAAAGACTGCCGTCGGTGGTTATCAATCCAATTGCGTAAGCAAAATTTGGTGTCCATGCACGATTGAATGCCTTTCTCATTACAAAATCAATTTTATACCGTATACTTAAGTATCTCAAGGTAATAGCGTCTACCATTTCGCCACCTCGGCATATTAGAAAAAATGAGCGGGAAAAGGGATTCGAACCCTCGACCTCCTCCTTGGCAAGGAGGCGCTCTAGCCAACTGAGCTATTCCCGCATCGTCTTTATTTTACCAAAAACGGTGCCAAGCTGAGGAGTCGAACCTCAATTTCGTGTTTTTCAGACACGCGCCGTGACCACCTTGGCTAGCTTGGCATGCCTATTATTATATCAACCATTTTATGAGAAAATATACTTTGTTGGGCAGGTGGCGAAATGGTAGACGCGCAGCGTTCAGGACGCTGTGAGGCAACTCATGGGGGTTCGAGTCCCCCCCCGCCCACATAGCGCTTATTTTGTGGTATCAATTAATTTAAAATAGGCATCTTTTCTTGCGAGGTTGAATACGGAGGGGTGGAAGAGAACCAGACCAGGAAGTTCTTCAGCAAAGGTTTTCTGAAAATCAAAATATATTCTTTTTCTTTCTTTGGTATCTTGGGTGATTCGTCCGTCTTCGAGTAGCTTATCGATTTTTTCGTCCTGTCCCCGGCCAATATTTGTTGCCTGGGTAGAGTGCCAATCTCGATATTGATCTGGATCAGAAGGTATGTTGTATGTAGTTAAAAGAAGTTGAAACTGCTCAGGAATGGATGTGACTACTTTAGTGTTGATGTTAACGTGATCTGAGCTCAATTGATTTTTAATGTTTTCGGCCACGGAGAGAAGTTCTGGTGTAGTAGCTAACTCAAGAGAGATGGGCGATTTAATTAGTTCCTTAGTCCTTTGAAGGTTATACGGATATGTCTTGACTAGTGGATTGAAGGCCCATGAGATAGGGCTGATACTAGTAAGGGCTTCGGTCTGGTCAAATTTTTTGTCTTTGAGAGAGTAGGCAATGCCTTGACGAACATTTTTTTCTTTTAAATTGGGATCCTGTTGATTGAAAATTAAGGTCACCACTTTGTTTAAATCTACCTGTTTGGCTATTTTACCAAAAGGCGAAGCTTCTGATAGGAGTTCTGACGGAAGATTTAAGACAAGATCAATTTGTCCCAGTTTAAAAGCGGACAAAGCTAGTCTTGCGGTGGGATAAACATTGAAAATTAGTGTGTGGTCATAACCGTCGACAGTTATCTGAGAGATGACGCCCGATGATTTTTGCTTTAAATGTATATCATATTGACCAATAATTTCTCCTTTTTCATTTAACAGAGGGATATTTAATAGAGATAGAAATGGTGAAAATTTTGTAGGTATCCGAAAGCGAATTATATTTGGATCTATGTTTTCGACGATAATGTTTGGGATTGAAATCTTTATGTCCGATGCCTTAACAATCTTTCCAGAAAACCACTTTAGATTTGGTTTTAAGTAAAAGGTATAGGTCTTTCCATCGTCTGTTATATCCCATTTTTCGGCTAGACTAGCTAATGGTTCATGGTTTAAATTAAAAGTAATCAATCCAGCATTTAGAAAATTAATGATATAAGGAGGTAATTGCCCTGATCCGAACTGACCAACAATACCAATACGGTAATGTGGCTTTGATTTTGGAATCTTTGTTAGCAGAAAGTTACCAAGCAATGCAACAAATATGGTTACGCCTACGCTGATGAGAATTTGCGTGAAGTATTTGTTTAAGAATCCTTTGATAAACCAGATTCTTTCGCGAAAAGGATTGGTCATTTCCAGATAGCGATATTAAGAAAAGAAAGAACCAAGAATACGATGGAGAAAATGATGGTGGCTAGATAAATAATTTTTTCTGGGCCTCTTTTAGTGTGAAATCCGGATTGAGTCGCTGAGGAAAACCCGGCACCCAAAGAAGAGTCTTTGGATTGAAGGGTGACGAGAACAATAAGTATAAGAGAAACAACAATTTGGATGATCAGTGTGGCTTGCATAATGTCCTATTATAGCCTCTATTCGGAGTCCTTTCTAATAAACCATAAAATGAAGCTATGGAAGGCATTTAGGAAGGTTGAGGTGAGGACATAGGAAAAAAAGACACCAATGAAGAGGGGAGGAATAATAAATCCGTTGAAGTTTGCTCCAGGAAAGGCATAGCTAGTAATGCTGATGCCGTCAACTAATATTTGCAGAAGAAATAGGGTAAACAGTGAGATTACCCATGAAAAAAGGTTTAGAGTGATTAAGTTTATTGGCAAAAGTAAAAGTTTAATTACCGGTTTGACGATTTTGTTTAGTAATAACCATATTACCGAGGCCGATAGGAGGGTTTTAAAATCATGGGGTAGAGAAAGGCCGGGGTAAAAAAGATCAGTAAAATACAGAACGAGCAAATTGATCAAGACATGACGTAGAAAGATTTTCATAAACGATTCGTCATCGTGAGGCCGTCGGCCGTGGCGATCCCCGACTTGGAGATTGCTTCAGCACTTCGTGATTCGCAATGACAAGACATGTTAATTACTAATTTTAAGTATATTACGATATGAGGTCTTTTTGTCTTTGTTTTTTGTGGAAACTGTTAGCAAGTCGATGGGCTTCGTCACGAATGTTTCGGAATAGATTGAGAACCGGATTTTCCAGCGGTAAACTAACACTAATTGTTTTATGGTTTTCGTCATAATAATAGATCATCTCTCTTTTTTTTGCCAGTGCAATCACGGGTATATTTTCTGGGATTATTGGAGATACGATGGAAAGTTGTGGAACACCACCGTCGAGAATTATTAGATCTGGTGTCCCCCACTCTTTGTGCTTGAGTCGTCTCTCAATGATTTGTCTCATGGCAAAGGGATCCGATCTGTCGGGAAAGTGGACATGAAAATGACGATAGTCTGACGTGCTGGGGGAGCCTTTGATAAAAACGGCCATTGAACCAACGTAGTTCTCACCTTGTAAATGGGCTAGATCGTAACATTCGATGCGAATTGGTGGTTTTCGAAGTTTTGGGTGTCTTAGTGTTTTAACTACATGAAACTGGAGGGTGTCAGTGGCGTCGGAAAGTTTAAGCAGCAAACTGGAATTGCGGGTACTAAGACAGTGATGCAACCCTTCGATTTGAACTTTAACAAGCAGGGCTTTTTCAAACTCCATATTTTTGATGGCAGTCTTTATTTCTTGATGGAGACTTTTGTCGAGAATAACAAATTTGCCCGATAGAAATTTCTTGATTCTGCCGAGATGTCGATGATATTTTTCTAGGGATATTTCATCAGTGCAGGCACCAGGACAATGGCCTAGATGGTAATTAAAACAGGCTTTTTGGTGGTTATTGAAGGGTGACAGACAGAAACCAAAGATATTTCTTATTTGTTTATAGAGACCTTGAGAGACCGCGCCTGATGTAAATGGTCCATAAACTTGTTTTTTAATGTCATCTAAATTTAAATTACCTATATCAGTGGCGTGGACGATCCTAATTTTGGTGTCAGGATGGTTGGTGAAGATGATATAGAGGTTCGAGCGATCGTCTTTAACGATAGTGTTATAACGTGGCTGATACGACTTAATATAATTTGCTTCTGTTATAACGGCCTCAATGTCATTTCTTACGGGTTTGAAATACACAAACTTGGTTTGGGGAATAAACTGCAGGGCCTTGGTGGTTCCTTCTGTGAAACCTTCGTAATGTTGCCTGAAACGGGTCTTAAGATTTATCGATTTACCGATATAGAGTGGTTTTTTGTTTTTGTCTTCGAAGATATAGATACCGGGCACCGAAGGCAGTGATCGCCAAAAATCCTCCGATTCCGGAGTAAATAACAGCCTTAGAGGAGGTCGCACCGAAGGAAAATCCGGTTTCATAACGCTTACCATTTAGATAAATTATAGCCTGAGAAGTAATTTCTCCGGCAAATGGCTGTTTTTTGATCCGTAATCTGACTGTTTCATTTGAAAGCGGTAAGATGTTTACCCAAGCATCGGATTTCTCTATGTATTCGCTTTCTTCGGTATTGAGACTCCCGTAATACAATACTCCGCTATTGTTCGTGATTTGAATTAGAAGATCATTGTTTTCCTGTTTTAAAAATTGCAAAGAAAAATCTGGTGAGGGAAAACTGATATTTTCGATTGGTTCAAAATAAACATCCTTGGATTTTTGGCCGTTTTTGTAGCCTCCAGCAGGGACGGGATATTCAGGATTTTCACCATGAATTACAAATACGATATGATTAAAGTCCAATTTATTAAAGTAATCGATCCCTCGGGTTGTGTTTGCCCAAGTAGGATCGATTTGAATCCATGTACTCTTGGTTTTGTCAAAATATTCGGGCCAAGCATGAAGAACATCCTGAGTTAATGACAATGGTTTAAGGTCGGGGTTTTCGGAAATGGCGAAGCCTTCCAGTTCTCTGGCCGGAATACCCGATTTTCTTGCTAGAGCTACAAAGATGTTAGTAAAGTCGGTACAAATGGCGCTTTGACTATTGATCAGTGATTCAGCGGCTGGTGACCTAGTAGGTCTTTCTCTGTTCAGTTTTTCGTAGTCATATTTCAATTTGTCTGAGACAAAGTCATAAATTGACTTAGAACTTTTCAAATTCCTTAATTCGGCCGTGGAAAAAACCCCGTTGTCGTAGTTCCATACTGAATTTTTTGCCAGTAAGGAGTCAGATGGTTGAATATTGGTTGGTTTCGGGGTGAAGTCTAGTTTGACAACTAAATCAACGGTGATATCTTTTCTTTCTCCTGGTGTAAGTGTGTACTTGGCAAGAAAATTTCCGTCATGGTCTCCAACGATTTCTTCCGGTTTTGGATCAATGTTTTGAAAATATACCGTTTGATATGAGGTATCCGGAGGAAGAGCAATCTCTGTTCTGATGGATTTCTTTTCATTGTTTACAAGGTGATAACTTAGTTTTCCCTTGTAGTATTGAGTTTTGCCAAAAATTGCACTTATTGATTTATTACTGATTTTTTGATCGCTGAAGTAATAAACGTTCCCATTCACAATGTCCGGTTTTGGATCGATGTACGTCGGATCCGAAAACCCTGAGGGGACGGTAAGGTAAACAGTCTGTTCTGTGACGTTTTCGTCAGGCTCCAAACGAGGGATATCAATTTGCCAGGTATTGCCGGATTTGATAGTAATATCTGTAGTGTAGTATTCGATGGTGAAAGTATGATTTTTATCCTTTCCGACAACCTTACTGGTGAAAGGGAACGAAATCGAGGTTTGGTTTAAGCTTTTGATAACGTCAGGAGTAACAGAAGTGCCTTCATCCAGAACTCTGATGTTTTCAATTTTGGTTTCGTTGACACTCAAGCCGAAGTTAGTGGCGTAGACTACCGAAAGATTATTCTTTTGATTAATAACAAACTTGACATGAGTTTTGCCGCTATCCTCTATTTGATAGTAAATTTGGTATGTCGTATTAAACTTCGCTAGGGCAAAAGTACCTTTGGGAAATATAATCAAAAAGATACCCTGAACAATGAATATCAGGAAAGTGAATTTATTTGGCAATTTAGAAAGCTATGTTTTTTTAATTCTTGAGCTGTAGGTGTATCAAATTTGGCAGCAATTTTTGCGGGGGTTCCGTTGGCAATAAGTTCTCCGCCCGAGTCACCGCCTTCGGGTCCGATGTCAATAATATAGTCGGCATTTTTGATTACGTCTAGATTGTGTTCGATGACGATTACTGTGTTATTTTGATTTACGAGATCGACAAGAGTTTGCACAAGTTTGCCAAGATCTTCAAAGTGAAGTCCGGTGGTGGGCTCGTCGAGGATATAAACGGTGTGACCGCTACCGGTTTTGGCTAGCTCAGTAGCCAACTTAACGCGTTGAGCTTCTCCCCCAGAGAGAGTGGGGGCACTTTGTCCCAGCTTGATATAGCCGAGGCCGACTTTTTTAATAGTTTCAATTTTTTTGCTGATAGCGGGTACATTTCTAAAGAATTCACCGGCCTCGTCCATAGTCATATCAAGAACTTGGGCGATAGTTTTACCCTTGTACTCTACTTCAAGAGTTGGATCATTGAAGCGAGTACCCTTACACGTTTCACAGGTGATGTAAATATCTCCTAAAAATTGCATCTCTATTTTTATCTGACCATCTCCTTCGCAAGTTTCGCAGCGTCCGCCTTTGACATTAAAACTAAATCTACCCGGCCCATAACCCCGATACCTAGCCTCTTGAGTGTTGGCAAATAATTGTCTGATGTAATCGAAGACTTTGGTATAGGTGGCTGGATTACTTCTAGGTGTTTTACCAATAGGACTTTGATCTATTAAAGAGACTCTTCTGACGATATCAGGGATAGTGATGGTGCCGAACTTGATATCTTCTTTGTGATGCTGAGGGTTTAATTTCTGAGAGAGGGCTTCGTAAAGAGTATCGACAACCAGTGAAGATTTTCCAGATCCGGAAACGCCGGTTACGGCAACAAATTTGTTCAAGGGAAAATCGACTTCAATATTTTTTAAATTGTGGTGAGTGCAGCCGGTAAGCCGAATAGAAGCCGGACTTTCGGTGGGTTCTTTGAGTTTTGTGGCGACAACAGTTTTCTTGCCGGAAAGATATTGTCCGGTAAGGCAGTCAGAAGTTTTCATTTCATCCACTGTACCTTCAAAGGTAATCTTTCCACCCAAATAGCCCGCTTTGGGTCCGAATTCGACGATGTGATCAGCACTTTCCATAGTTTGTTGATCGTGTTCGACGACCACCAAAGAGTTACCGAGTGAGACGAGATCTTGAAGGGTTTTGATTAGTTTTGCGTTGTCGCGCTGGTGTAAGCCAATGGTAGGTTCATCCAAAACATAGAGTATTCCGGTTAGTCGAGAACCAATTTGGCTAGCCAAACGAATTCTTTGAAGTTCGCCACCAGAAAGAGTGCCAGATTCCCGAGCCAAAGTAATGTAGTCAAGTCCGACGGACATTAGGAAACTAAGCCGATCCCCTATTTCCTTGACAATTGGCTCACTGATTTGCTGTTCGGTGGATGTAAGCTTTTTAAATAAATCTTGGAAAAAAGAGAAGGATTTGGCCGTAGACCAGGAGGTAATCTCGCTTATCGATTGGTTGTCTACGTGAACTGCCAGAACTTCCGGCTTGAGACGAGTGCCCAGACAAACCGGGCAGGTTTTACGGATTAAATACTTGGAGATTTCCTCCTTAAATGAGTCTGAACTAGATTCTTCATAACGTCTTTCGAATTCTTTGGAGAGTCCATCGAAAGTCATTTTTCTCACGACATGTTTGCCGTGACGGTTAATGCCCTTGATAGAAAATGTCTTATCGGCGGTTCCTTTGAAAAGGGTGTTTTTCTGTTCCTCTGTCATATCGAAGAGGGGTTTATTTCCCGGAAAGCCATCTGATTCCATGGCTTCAAGAATTAATTTTGCCAACCAAGTTTTGGATTCGAACTGTGAAGCGAGAGGAATGACGGCGCCTTCTAGAAAACTGAGCGAGGGTGAGATTACCGAGTCGGTGTCTAGAACCATCTTGGTTCCTAGTCCGGTACATTCCGGACAGGCACCCTCGGGGGCATTGAAAGAGAAATAACGAGGTTCGATTTCCGGTATTGAAATATTATCAACGGGACAGGCGAGTTTCTGTGAGAACAAATGGTCCTCCATTTCCTCGGGATCCGTGGGAAAGGAGAGAGAAGGATCGACGACCACACTGACAAAGACCTCGCCATCGGAGATTTTGAGGGATTGTTCCAAGGAATCGATAAGTCTTTGTTTTTCATACTCTGGACTGCCACCTACCTGGCCGATTACAAGTTTGTCGATAACGGCCTCGATATTGTGGCGATTGTTTTTGAATAGGGACAGGGTGGATTGAGTGGAGAGAATTTTGCGGTCGACCCTTACTTCGGCTATCCCCTGCTTGACCAAGCCGGGAAAGAGCTCTTTGAATTCACCTTTTTGGTTTTTGACAATGGGGGCAAGTAT
>Ga0209727_1003443_pt1 | contig 10221 bp, 9 predicted proteins | sample RifGroC1_FD_183995 | JGI IMG/M metagenome (GOLD analysis project Ga0209727, IMG submission 183995) | Groundwater microbial communities from Rifle, Colorado, USA - Groundwater C1 (SPAdes) (version 2) | ecosystem: Environmental > Aquatic > Deep subsurface > Groundwater | place: Rifle, Colorado...
GCCTGTATCTTCAAGACCACCCTATCGTCCTCACCTTCTTTCTCAGAGATCTCAAAGCCAAACGCCTTAAAAGTTTCGCCATCAAGCATCTCCCACTCCAGAGACATTTTAGTCACCAAGCCCTCGGCCCGGCTCTCCAGCTGAGAATAAACAAAACGTCGCCCCTTACCATCCCTGACCACGAAACCGCCCTCGACCGACTCGACGTAACTCCTCTCTTTCTGCAATGGCACCAGAATCTTTTTCTCAAAATAGTCGGCCGGATGGCTTTCAAAGTATCCAGTAACCCAGGAGCCAAGCTCTGCTTTTTTATTCATGATCCATTTATATCACACGTCGTCAAGGGGTCCGACCTCTCGACGACTCAGCCAATCATCAACCGGCTGGCCGTTAACCTCCATCGAACCGTCGTCCCTATCTACCATCAGTTCCCCCCTGCCTACATAAGGACAGATCGTCCCATCTTGACGCTCAAACCAACCAATTACGGCACCCTCCTCCAGTCCTTCGACCCATTTTATCTCCTCAAGTAGTATCCTCGCCAATCCAGCACCAACGTTTGGGGACATCGCCAAACCTCTACAAATTTCAATAAACTCCGACTTGGTATACCTACCATTAATATTAAATCTCGGCGCTTCACTGGATTTTCCTGCACCCATGTCCCGTTATCCTATCACACCACCGCCCAACATCTCTCCACCTTTTGCATAAAACACCGCCGATTGTCCGGGTGCGATTCCTCGTTGTGCCTCAACCAATCTCACCGTCAAGAGGTCGGACCTCTTGACGATCTTGACCGGAATTAATTTTCCCCCATGCCTTATTCTTACTGCGACACTCTGCAACTGTGGCACCGGGCCGCTAATCCAGCTTACTTCTCCTACCCCAAACTCCTGCCTCTCCGTTTCTTTCCCAACTCCCACTATTAGTTCATTTTTTTTAGCGTCCTTATCTACTACATAATAAACAGGGGTTTTGTTCTCTTGGATCTTTGGGTCAATGTCCCATCTACCTCGCTGGCCAATGGTATAAAACCAAACTCCAACGTGGGTTCCAATTACCTCGCCAGCGGTATTTTTGACATTACCCTTCTTTTCATCGAGCCGACGCGCCAAGAATCTTCTGGCCGGCACGTTGCCAACAAAACAAATCCCTTGCGAATCGGGCCGGTCGGCAATTGACAAGCCAGCCTTTTTGGCTATTTTTCTTACCTCGGTTTTCATCAGGTCGGCCAAAGGAAACAAAACGTGCTTTAGTTCCTTGGCTGTCAATTTCCACAGAAAATAGGTCTGGTCCTTATGTTTATCCTTAGGGATCATCAGCCGACTATCACTCAGCTTTGCGTAGTGACCCGTCGCCACATAATCAAATCCGTTCTCCAGCGCCCACTGCAAAAATAAGCCGAATTTAATCTCACTGTTGCACAAAACATCCGGGTTGGGCGTCCGACCCGCCTCATACTCACGATAAAAATAGTCAACCACTCGCCGGTTGTATTCCTCTGAAAAATCCAAGGTCTTAAACGGGATGTCCAATTCCAATGCCGTTTTGAGGGCCACCGCCTTATCTTCATCCGCCCGACAGCCGTTCTTTTTTATCCACTCCGCCCGGGTCAACCCATCTTTTTCGATCTCGCTTTTCGGCGGCCAACAATACAAATGGACGCCCACCGCTTCATAACCCTGCTTTTTCAAGAGTAAAGCCGATACAGCTGAGTCCACTCCGCCGGAAAGACCAACCGCTACCCGAATGGATTTTTCCCGATTCATAGCCCCAATTTTATCACAAAACTATGGGCTAATCTTCTTTTCTTTCATTGCCGCCGCCATTTCTAAGAGGCTCTCCTTCTCCTCGCTCCACCACCCCTCATCCAATTCAAAGTTGCTGATCAAAGCAAACGAAACAATCTCCGCCAATTCAGAAAAACTCTTAGGTAGCGCCTCGGGAGCTTCTTCCCCGAGGATCGCCAAAATCGCTTTGCCGTTATCCTTCTTTCCCGCCGTCAAAATTAGCCGTTTCGGCCCGTCCCACTGGGGGATTATCTCAAAATCTCTGTGCCAGCGCGCCAGCATAAAGTTAACCACCTCGACGATCCTCTCCAACCAGACATCTATCTCTCCGTGGGGATCATCTGCAGTAACCTCTCTCAAGCCGTATTTATTTTCCGCGTTTGTCATATAACATATATCCTACCTTACCGCACCCTGACCACCCCTTCGTGAGATAATACGCTCATGAAAATAATTATCCTCACTAATTTCCCAAAGGAAGAAATCGATCGCCTAAAAAACGAGGGCGAACTTCAAGGTCATCAGATGACGGTTATTAATCCCCACGGCAGCCACCCCGTTATCCAAGACAATAAACTGGTCATTGCCGGAGTCACTGATCAAGAGGCTGACTTAGTTATTGCCAGAAGCATACTCTACTCAATCAAAGAAGTGGTCGCCCTCCTCTCCCACCTGAGGCAAACAGGGACCAAGGTCTTCGACAATAACCTCATTAACCTCAGCTACTCTATCAATAAAGTTGCCGACCTAATGAGATTGGCCATGGCCGGCATTCCTGTCCCCAATACCAGACATAGTCACGACTACGAACACTTTGTTTCCCTGGCGAGTGAGCTTAAATACCCGCTGATCGCCAAACCAACCAGTACCGGCCAGGGCGTCGGTGTCACAAAAATAGAAAACGAAGAAGACCTCCTGGTTTTCACCGGCAACGCCATCAAAGAAGACAACTCGGCCAGTCGTTATATCATGCAGGAATTTATCCCCTACGTCTACGATCTCCGACTTTTAATTATCGGTGATCATGTATTTTGCATGCGCCGCATCCCCCGGGAGGGAGACTTCCGGGCCAATTTCTCCTTAGGTGGCACTGTCGAATTATTCGAGCCGGATGAGTCGATGATCAACCTCGCCAAAAAAGCCCTCAGGGCGGTCGGTATGACCATCGGTGGCGTCGATATTTTAGTCACCAAAGACAAACAATATGTTCTTGAAGTGAATCATAATCCCGGCTTTGAGGGCATGGAATTAGCCACCGGCAGAAATATCGCTAAAATTTATCTTGAACACGCGCTTACCAATGCCCGCTAACAATGAAAATACTTGTCGTCGGCAAAGTTACGGATAACCAGGGCGCTCGTCTAAAAGAGGAAGCCGAAAAACGGGGCCACAATTTAATTAATTGCGGCAGTTACGACCTTTTCATTGCCGCTGACAAGAACCACTTCCTCCCCAAAATCACCGCTGGAAACCTCACCGATTTTGATCTTATCTATCTTCTTACCGTCGGCGACCGTAAATGGGAATGGTATCTCGCCTGCCAATACCTGTCTGAAAAATACGGCACCAAAATAGTTGATCAAAAAGTAGTCGATCCAAACTACAAAATTTTCTTTTCACCTACCGCTGAGCTGAAAAAGCAGGTCGAAAACGGTATCAATTTCCCCCAAACAACCGTCATCGTTTCGACCAAAGCGGTCGAGAACGCACTGACAGACTTTTCCTTCCCGGTCATTGTCAAAACCAACCACCTCCAGCGCGGCCTCGGCGTCTCACTGGTCAATTCAACCGAGGAAATAAAAGAAATAATCGCCAAAAACAAAAAGGAATCGCCTTCTTTTTTTATCCGGGAATTCATTCCCAATGACGGCGACATTCGTGTTTTCGTTATCGGCTACAAAGCCTTAGGCGCCATGAAGCGGACGCCCAAAGAGGGAGACTTCAGAAGCAATATCAGCCGTGGCGGCTTTGGGACTAAGTTTGATCTCAATAGCAATCCGCAAATCAAGGAAATTGCCGAAAAAATGGCTTTACTCAATCAAAGCGAAATTGCCGGCGTTGACATTATCATCCATAAGGAAACCGGTGTTCCATACGTTCTGGAAATCAATCGCGGGCCCCAATTCGCCGGCTTCGAAAAATACACTGGTCTAAACGCCGCCAAAGCGATTATCGAGTACTTCGAAAGTCGTTTGGCTAAACACTAAGCCAGCTGATACCCCGTTTCCGATTCCGACGTTAGCCAACCCAAAACGTCCTTCGCTACAAGTTTCATCTTCTCGTATTTTTCTCTTGTCATTACCCCCGCCCTAATCAGGTCGGGCATCTTTTCCAAACTGCCATATCCGCACATCCCCAGGGCAAGAAGATCCTCCGCCGGCAGGTCTTGGTAGCCCAGATTCTTTAACTGGATCAGATGGTCCAGTAGTGCCGTGAGGGCAACCCGATACCGCGGCTCAACTTTATCTTTCCCCAAATTATCGGAAAGCTTAGCCGCCACTGGCCCCGCCAGGTCAGCAATCTTTGTCTCCAAACTGGCCGCCTTCAGCTTCACCACTTCTGAAAAAAGATTGCCCACCCCCTCCGAACCTTGTTTGTTCGAACCGACACGATAACCACCGACAAAAAGCCTTTCCACCGGCTTTAGAACCGCAGCTCTTTCCCGGTCTACTCCTTTCCACAACATTCGGTTTGAGAGAGCGCGCACTTCATGATCTACCTCATGGGCAAAACTTCCCCGTAACCGTCGGTTGCCGAATTCCCTCACGATGGCCCCCTCTTCCCCATCTGTCCTATACACCGGAGCTTTTATCGTCACCTCGGGTGTTTCCTTCTCTGATGGTCGCTCACCCATCCAGTCGTCGTACACATAGCCGCCTTCCTTTTTCCGCAGCTCCCCTCCGACCAAGAAAGTCTTTGCTTCGGCTGATATCACACCTCGTTTTACCAGACTACCAATCGCCATTCGCAGTATCGTCCTGCCCATTAGCCTATTGACGCTTCCATACTCTTCTTCTGTTTCTATTTTTCCATATGGTTCTTCCTTCTCTTCACCCTTCTCAGTGGCTATTCCCTCCAGTTTTTCGGCGGCAATCCGTTTTAATTCCTTCTTTTGACGGTTCCTCGCTTCCTTTTCTTTAAAAAAGTCCGTACTTTCAGCTAATCTGGCAAAAATCTCTGGACTTTCATCAACAACAACGACTTCTCCCCGCAAAAAGTTTCCCACCACCCGCGCGTCTTCGTCAGTCCAGAAAACTTTTTTCCAGTCATTTTCATCACGCGGTTCCATTTCATCTGATTCGATGACTGGTTTCGTTTGATCTTTTTCCATAGACATATCTTAGCCTACTTTTCACTTACATCCGACGCATCCACCAGAAATTCCTTCAGGTCACGCCTGCCGATGATCACCATCCGGCGCAGTTCCTTTCGATGAGTAATACTCGCCCGGGTAATAATCTTTTTCCCCTTGAGCCAAAAAATAAATCGGATCACCGGTCGTTCCTGCTCACCCAAAGAACTTTTGAATTTTTTCTGCAGCAAGATGTTTTCTTTTGTCAGTAGTCCAAGTTCGTTTGCCAACTTCTCATCAATACTAGTCGAGAGTGCGCCGGTGTCAACTTTTGCGGGGACAGTCGCCCTTTTCTTCTTTCCTGTCTTTATCTTTATTGTCTCGAAAACACCAACCACCTTCTTTTCAACGCTCGCGAGCCGGACCCGACTGGCAAACTGACTCGCAAAAAGTGTTTTCGCGATCTTGACCCCTTTTTCCTCCGATTCCACTTCCAAACCTTCGACCTGTTCCAACCTTCTTTTCAAGCCGATGCGGTTGGCAATTTGGATCGACAAGCCGGGCTGATCATTTATTTCCAGCACCAACGGACCCTTTTCCGAATCGATCAGAAAATCGACCGACAAAAAATTCAACTTCGAAGTCGTCTGGGCTTGGATTGCTAACTTCAAGATCTCGCTCCAGAAAGGGATCGCGATACCGTTTACCTTCTTGTCGGTATCAGGAAAATGGCGGATCGGTTCGTCTTTGTAAACCCCGTGGGTGGTAATTCCCGTCGCCATATCAATCCCCAGGCCAACCGCTCCCTGATGGAGGTTAGCCTTCCCCCCACTTTCTTCGGTGGGGATTCGGAGCATCGCCATCACTGGTACTTTGTTATAGACGATCACCCGCACGTCCGGTGTCCCTCCAACGGCCAGTTTTCGAAACTTCGGGTGAGTCTTCACCCTTTCCTCAACCATGGCGATATCTGGTAAGCCGTTTCGGCTGTAGCGTCCTTCAACAATATCCGAGGCGTGTAACCGCAGATCCTCTACCCCAATCGGCTTTCCCCCACCAACTAACCATTTGTTTTTATCTGGAATTTTCTTCCTGATCACCAAAACACCTTTGCCCCCCAACCCTTGTGCCGGCTTTATTACAAAACCACCCAATAGCGGCGACCAATCAAACCGACCGATTTCTTCCCGCGTTTTAAGTCTCCCCAAAAGTCTCGGGTGGGGTATCTTTTCCCGACGGAGGATTCGTTTCGTGACCAATTTATCATCCGCCTTCCTCCTCGCCTGCTTAAAATTAAGACGCAGGTAATCAGTTCTCGCATTAATTCCCAAGATATCCGTTAACTTCGCCATCAGAAAAATTTAATTATTCAGTAATTTCCTAAAACGATAGATTTCCAGTAACCGCAAACCCTTATAGCTTCCAATCAGCCAATCGGCCAGAAGGATCGAAAACACCGCCGGCTCCGGGTTGATCAGGACCCATTCCTGTATCGAGCTTGCCCCCATTACCAACGAGGCAACAATGGCAATCCCAATCGTTTCGGCGGTCATCAAGGCCGCCGTTTGCCAGGTTCGGGTGATCTGGGCTTCGATATTGGATTCCGCCAACATTATAAAAAGAAGCACCGGGTAGATCCCCAAGCCGACTAATCGATCCAAACCCAAATTGGGTGAAATTAGAAGCAATCCCAAAACCGCCATTACCACCGCCCAGATCAAAACCGCCATCCGGGGTAAATAAGGCAGTTTCACTTTTCTAATTAGAAATCTACATGATATCGCCGCCAAAACAATCGCCAAAAACAGGACTAGTCCCGCCGGAACACCGGTGGATAAAAAGGCCACCGCCACCAAAGCGGGAATGAAAATACCAAAACCATTTAACCCCACCACTTGCCGGGAAAAAGCCACCAGGGCCGCCGTCAGCGGAAAAAGAAGTAGGAGAATGATCGTATTGACACTCACCCCCCGACTGACCGCATTCCTTATTCCCACTTTCAAAGGCGACAACCACACCGGTCCGGAGATTTCCCGATCCAATACCAACTCCAGTCGTGATTTTGAGTCGCCGATCGGGGCCGCAACCGAAGTGGTCGCTCCCGCTACCTGACCAATAGGCATCGCCAAAATGGCAAAACCAGAAACCAGAAACAAGGCCAAAAGAGATAGCACCACCAAGGCTTTTTTCATCCCCCATATTATACTAGGTTTCTCCTGGGACGGTGGCCCAAGCGAACCGGTTGAGCGCGGTGCCGATTCCCAAATCGGCCCATACCCTGGACTCCTCCCAGGTGGAACCTTCCCATTCTGCGCTACCGTGAGATATACTTTTCCCCGACTATTTCAACGCCGACTCCATATCCTTAAAACTGTAAGCTCCGACAAATGGCGTCGTATTGACGAAGAAATGCGGCGTCCCGGAGAAGCCCATCGAAGTAGCCAGCGCCTGGTCCTCAGCAGTCCGACTGTCGTACTTACCGCCATCCAAACAGTTCTTCATATCACTGCTGGAAGTCACCTGTTTCAGAAACTCCGCCAACTCCCCCGCCTTCGTCTTGTCGTTCTTTACCGTGTTGTTGATTAGATCGTAGCCCGCCTTGGTCATCAGGGTGTCGTGCACCGGCCAGAACTTCCCTTTTTCATAGGCGCAATAAAGCGCTTTGGTCGCCATCTCGCCATTGCCGTGGCCGTTGGCATAGAACCAGACAAAAGCCGCCTTACCTTGATCCACCAGCTTCTTCATTTCCGGAACCGGCGCGACATAGGTACCCCCGTCAGCGACCACTGTAAATTGTTTTCTACCCGACTGTTCGTCAACTTGTTTATTGAGCTCCGGATTCTTGCCGCCGGCGATATGGCAGTACGGACAGCTGGGATCGGAAAACTCGACAAAAATTAACTTTTTATTTTTGTCGCCAAAAACAATGTTTTTCTTTGGGTCCACCAAACCTTTGATCTGGTCCAAAGTAACCGTCGGCGCTTGCTGTTGTTGCTGTTGCTGTGGCGCCGCCGTCGGCACTGCTGTGACACTCCCCCCGCCCTTCAGATATTCCACTTGCGCTGACAGCCGTCCGATCAGAAAAGCCGCCGCGACCAAAAGGACAACTAAAATTATGTTGTAGTTTGGCTTGGGAAGTTTCTTTAGATTCTCAAATACAGTCGCCACTTTTTCAGATTTCTTAGTCGTTTTTGTCGCCACGGGTTTCATACTACTAAACTTTCAGTCTGTCCGTCAATAGCCCGACACTGACCAGTTAAACCTTACACCACGAAATTAATCAGCCGACCCGGCACAAACACCACTTTATATTTTCCAATCACCCATTTCTTCACTTGCTCATTAATTAGCGACTTCTCCGTCACCGCTTTTTCATCTTTGACGTCAGACGCCGAAAATACCAAACTACCACGCATTTTGCCGTTAACTTGAACGACAATTGTGACCTCTTCGTCCGCAACTTCCTTTGCCTCCGGCCAGCCGGAAAGGTGAACTGAGCCAGGTTCCCCTAAGGCCCGCCACAGTTCTTCGGCCACAAATGGTGCCAAGGGGGCCAGGACCGCCAGCAACCGCTTCATGTCTTCCTTTGTTAGGCCGGTCTTTGCCTCCGCCCAGGCATTGGCAAATTTCATACAGGCCGCCACCGCCGTGTTAAATTTCAACTGCCCAATATCCTCCCCCACTTTTTTAATCAACCTATTCAGCTCCGCCGCCAGTTTGGTGTCCGACTCCTTCCAGTTATTGGCCATATCCCGACTCGCTAGTTCCCAAATTTTTTCGACAAATCGCCGGCAGCCAATCAACGACCGCGGGTTCCAGGCAATCGCCTGATCCCAGGGCCCCATAAACATTTCATAAATCCGAACCGCGTCGGCTCCGTACTCGGCCACGACATCGTCCGGGTTGACGACATTCCCCAAACTTTTGCTCATCTTCTTGCCATCGATAGCCAGGACCATCCCCACCGACCGCAACCGCAAAAACGGCTCGCTAAACTTTACTAACCCCAAATCATAAAAGGCTTTGGTCCAAAAACGGGCATAGAGCAGATGTAGGACGGCATGCTCCGCCCCGCCCAAATACCAATCCACCGGCAGCCAGTCAGCCAGTGCTTTTTCCGACCATACTTCTTTATCATTATGCGGGTCGGCAAAGCGTAGGAAATACCAACAGCTCCCCGCCCAATTCGGCATCGTGTCCGTTTCCCGTCTGGCCGGTCCGCCGCAATTAGGGCAAACGGTTTCCACCCATTCCTTAACTCGCGACAGCGGTGACTGTCCCGTCTCCGTCGGCTCGTAGGATTGTAAATAAGGCAAGGCCAAAGGCAATTGATCCTCGGGCAAGGGCACCACTCCGTTTTCGTCGCCGCATTTTGGGCAATAAACCAGCGGGAACGGCTCGCCCCAGTAGCGCTGGCGGGAAAAAACCCAATCGCGTAAATGATAGTTTACCTTCCGGGTCGCCTTTCCCTCCCTGATCATCCAGTCCGCCATCGCCTCCTTACCTTTGCCCCAGGCATCCATGCCATCAAACTGGCCGGAATTCACCAGTTTCCCCTCCCCCTCATGGCTCTTCTTCCCCAGCGCTACCGCCTGGTTAATGGTTTTATCTTCATATTCAACCACTTGGATCAGTGGTAAAAAGTAGTTAATCGCGAAATCAAAATCCCGCTCGTCATGGGCCGGCACCCCCATCACCATTCCCGTTCCGACGTTGGCCAGAACATAATCGGCCACGTAGACGGGCACCTCTTTGCCATTAACCGGGTTGATCGCGACTACGCCGGTATCAATACCCGTTTTCTCTTTCGCTCCCCCAAGCCTTGTCTGCTCGGCTTTCTTAATCGCTTCGTCAACGTAATTATTTACTTCGGCCGAAAATTTTTTCCCCATTCCCCGCCAGGTCGCAACTATCTCCGGCGCCACGACTATAAAGGTAGTTCCAAAAACCGTCTCCCAAAACTTCGTCCAGATCGGCAAAACCTCGCCATCAGTTGTTTTGAAATTGATCGTCAAGCCTCGGTCTTTGCCAATCCAGTTTCTTTGCATCGCCAGGATTCCTTCCGGCCAATCCAGTCCGGCCTGCTTATTCCCCTTTTCATCAGTCCAGACCGTATCGAGATCTTTTAGTAGCCGG
>Ga0209727_1003446_pt1 | contig 10218 bp, 9 predicted proteins | sample RifGroC1_FD_183995 | JGI IMG/M metagenome (GOLD analysis project Ga0209727, IMG submission 183995) | Groundwater microbial communities from Rifle, Colorado, USA - Groundwater C1 (SPAdes) (version 2) | ecosystem: Environmental > Aquatic > Deep subsurface > Groundwater | place: Rifle, Colorado...
CATCACAATAAAGAACTTATTCATACTAATACCCTCCTCTTTTATAATTATATCACAATATAACATACAAAGTCAAGTGTCAAAATAACCATAATTTTAAACCAAAACTAGTACCCGAAAGCCAGAAGCCTTATAATGTATTAATGATTAAATTCGACGAAGATAAGCAGAAGGATCGAATAGACACACTACATAAAAAAGAGGAGGAGGAGCTCGTATCTACTCTATCCTCACACCACGGTGTCCCTTACCTTGATCTTTCCACACATCCTATAAACATTGATGCTTTAAGGATTATCAAAGAAGCTGAGGCTAGAGAAGCCGATTTGGCAGTCTTCAATGTTACGGATAAAAAGATCGAAGTGGCCGTTCTCTCTCCTGACAAGGAGAAGACTGCGCAAGCCATCGAAGATTTAAAACATCGCGGTTATATACCAGAAATATTCATGGTCTCACATCAGAGTTTAAATAAGGTTTGGGAAAGATATAAAGATCTTTCATATTCATTCCAAACCAAGTCTGGTGCTCTCGATATATCAAACGAAGAGATCATGGAGGTGACAAAGAAAGTTACTTCGCTTAGTGATGTTAAGAAAATGATCGAGGGAGTGCTTTCTTTGAAACGCGCTTATCGCATTTCAAAAATTTTAGAAATTATTTTAGCCGGAGCTATCGCTCTCAAAGCTTCTGACATCCATCTCGAACCAGAGGATAAGGATTTGCGTTTGCGTTACAGACTAGACGGCGTGCTTACTGATATATTACATTTTGATTCTGAAACTTTTGAATTACTGCTTTCTCGCATAAAACTTGTCAGTGAACTCAAACTCAACATCAGAGAGAAAGCTCAAGACGGACGTTTTTCTATAAAACTTACTGACTCTGAGATAGAAGTGCGCACCTCGCTTCTGCCCGGACCTTATGGTGAGTCAGTGGTCATGCGTGTTCTTAGTCCAGATACCATAGCTGTGGCGTTAGAAAATCTCGGCATTCATCCGCGCTTATTAAAAATACTTGAAGGAGAAATTAGAAAACCAAATGGTCTCATTCTCACCACTGGTCCAACTGGTTCAGGTAAAACTACAACTCTCTATGCTTTCTTGAAAAAAATATATACGCCAGATATTAAGGTAGTGACTATTGAAAATCCCATTGAATATCATCTTGAGGGTATTGTCCAAACACAAGCAGAAGCTGAAAAAGGTTATACCTTTGCCGAAGGTCTGCGCAGTGCTTTGCGCCAAGATCCAGATGTAATCATGGTTGGAGAAATTCGTGACAATGAAACTGCTTCGGTGGCAGTCAACGCGGCACTGACCGGACACTTGGTGCTTTCTACTTTGCACACCAACAACGCCGCTGGCTCATTTCCGCGACTCCTTGACCTTGGTGTTAATCCTAAAGTGATAAGTTCTGCTATCAATATCTCCATAGCTCAAAGATTGGTACGCAAACTGTGCCAGACTTGCAAGAAAGAAGTAGCACTCGATGGTGCGCATAAAGAGTTAATAGAGAAAGTTGTGAAAGGAATCGTGGATCCAGTTTATATGGAAGGTATTCAGACAAAAAATTCTTGGACTTCTGTAGGTTGTCCTGAATGTAATAATTTAGGATTTAAAGGACGTATCGGTATCTTCGAAGCTATTTTAGTAGATAACAATATAGAAAAAGTTGTTATCAATAATCCTTCCGAACGCGACATTCGTGAAGCCGCCAGAGTGCAGAAACTTCTTACTCTGGTAGAAGATGGGATCATAAAAGTACTCTCCGGTATCACTACTATAGAAGAACTCGACCGAGTTGTTGACTTGTCAAATGTGTTGTAGAAAGCAAGCGTAGAGTTGCTATGAAAGTGGTAAAATGAATAATAAGGAGAGGAGTTTAGTTCCAGCGCATAAATCTCCAAGCAACACTTCGAGAATGACCAAGAAGCTAAACGAATCTTTCAAGGATAGCCTCAGAAATACCGGCAAGCCGGTACACCAAGAGCGTCCTTAAGGAAAAGTCCAAATGCCCCGAAGGGCATGTTGCTTAGAGATTTATGATCTGGACCTGCCTGCCGGCAAGTAAGAACTAATCATAGTCTAGCACATAATATTTTTTATGTCAAGTAAGAAACCTAAAGAAAAAGTGACAACTGAAGAAGTCGGATTTACCTCATTTCTTGATAATGAACTCAGACCTTCGAGTTGGCAGGACTACATTGGTCAAAAAGCAATTAAAGACAATCTTAAAATACTTATCCAAGCCGCGACAGAACGTGGCACCTCTCCAGAACATGTTTTGTTTTATGGCCCGCCAGGTTTAGGTAAGACCACTTTGGCACACTTAGTAGCTAAGGAAACCGGTAGAGCTATTAAGATTACTTCTGGACCTGCTATAGAGAGAGTTGGTGATCTTGCATCAATTCTTACCAACCTTTCGGCGGGAGATATACTTTTTATAGACGAGATACATCGTTTGAATAAAACTATTGAAGAAGTACTCTACCCTGCTATGGAATCCGGTGTCTTAGATATAATAATTGGTAAAGGTCCGTCAGCACGCACTATACAATTAGAACTACCGGCCTTTACACTGCTTGCAGCCACTACACGTGTAGCCATGATCTCTTCTCCACTACGAAGTCGTTTTTCCGGTGGAGTGTTTCGTCTGGAGTTTTATAACGAAGAAGAGATCGCAGAGATATTGCGCCGTTCGGCTAAAATTATCGGGGTAAAAATGGAAGGCAATGCCGAGAAAGAGATTGCTAAACGCTCGCGCTTTACTCCCCGTACCGCTAATTATTTTCTTAAACGCGCTCGCGACTTTGCCCAAGTAGAAGGAAAACCGCTTAATAAAGAAACTGTGGAGCTTGCCTTAAAACTTTTAGGTATTGATGAGAAAGGACTTTCGCCTTCTGACAGAAGATTACTTGAGATTATGTCAGACAAATTTGGTGGCGGACCGGTTGGACTCTCGACTCTAGCGGCCGCGCTCTCAGAAGAAGAAGCCACTATCGAAGAATTTAACGAACCGTATCTTTTACAGCTCGGGCTTATTGAGAGAACTGCGCGCGGCCGCGCTCTTACTTCTCATGCATATAAACATCTTGGTAAAAAAATAATCAAACTAGACGCTAGAAGCTCTAAGTTGTAAGCTGTCTTCTATGAGCGGACACAACAAATGGTCAAAGATTAAGAATAAGAAAGCGGTAACGGATGCAGTCAAGTCTAAAATATTTTCCAAGATGGTCAAACTTATTTCTACCGCTTCCAAACAAGTAAATGGTGATATATCTTCACCTATACTACGTGCCACTATAGACAAAGCGCGTGAGTACAATATGCCCGCAGACAATATCGAACGAGCAGTTAAGAAAGGCGCCAGTTCTGATGCCGAAGCATTAGAAGCCATTACTTACGAAGCTTACGGTCCAGGAGGTTCGGCTTTAGTAATTGAAACTCTGACTACTAATCGCAATAAGGCGGCACAAGAAGTAAAATTTATTCTCTCTCAACACGGATTTTCTTTAGCGGCTCAAGGTTCAGCCACTTGGGCATTTAAGAGAGAGCCTGCGACCAATAACTTAGAACCGACAACGACTATTAAACTTTCAGAAGATGATGGTCATAAATTGGAAGCCCTAATTGAAGCACTAGAAGAAAATGATGAGGTTCAAGAAGTCTACACTAATGCAATCTAACATTGTACTTGCAATAGATCCCGGCTTTGACCGGATGGGTCTCGCTATATTGAAAATGGAGCAGGGCAAGCCGAAACTTTTATTTTCAGAATGCTTTAAAACTGATTCAAAAGAGAAACGCTCACAGCGCCTCTTGGCTATAGGTAAAAATATAAAAAAAATAATAGAAAAGTGGCAACCAGATGATCTTGCCATAGAAACACTCTTTTTCAATACAAATATTACAAGCGCCATCGGGGTGGCAGAAGCTAGAGGTGTTATCACTTATGAAGCTAGTAAAGCTAGAATGGAAGTTTTTGAATATGGTCCCCAAACTATAAAAATAGCAGTTACAGGATATGGCAAAGCAGATAAACTTCAGATGGAAATTATGGTTAAAAAGCTGGTTAAATTATCAGAAAAATCACTTAAAAGGCTTGATGATGAGATGGATGCCATCGCGGTGGGGATTACTCACCTTGCAACAAAAAAGGGTATTTGATACAAATAAGTGCATTCAAAAATGCCTTTAGAACATTTAGGTATTTTTATTAAAAATAATTAGATTATTTGAACCATGAACGACGACGATATTCTTAAAGATGAAGAGCTTGATGTTGACCTTGATGATATTAAAAAAGGTAAACATATATCGGACGAAGAACCTGAAAGTCTTGATGAATTAGCAGAAGAGGAGGAAGAGGATGAAGAACCGTTTGATGACGTTAATCCCATGTAACAAAAACCCCCACCAAGTGGGGGTTTTTGTTTTAAAGAACTTCTATTTTAATAAACCGATGTTTACCTATCCTTAAAGCAATGTTTAGAGAAACAAATTCATCTGGAGAATCAATCTTATCCCCCGTCTCGGCATTGCTGACTGCTCCTTCTTTGATCAATCTTCGCCATTCAGTCTTAGAACTGACAATCCCTTGAGATAAAATAACTTCAGAGAGTTTAGTACCCGATGCCACTTTTATCGTCTCTATTTCCTTAGGCATACCACCTTTAGAGAAAGTTCCGATAAAATCTTTTTCAGCTCCAGTTGCCGCTTCCTCACCGTAATAAATTACCACCACCTCGCGAGCTAGTCGCGCTTTTATATCTTTCGGATTATGTTTACTGCTTCCAAGTTTATTCTCTATGTCTGCAATTTCTGAAAGTGATGTATAAGTAGCCAGTTTAAAGTATGCGGGTATTGCCGAGTCTGGTATAGACATAATCTTTCCAAACATTTCAGACGGACTATCTGTAATAGTTATATAGTTATTCAGACTCTTACTCATTTTCTCCTTGCCATCAAGTCCCGGCAAAATTTCCAGAGAAAGTACGGCTTGTTCTTCTGTCTTATTGGCCTTCATAATATCTCTACCCATGAGCATATTAAATGTCTGATCGTTGCCACCTATTTCAAGATCACAAGAACCGTAAATCTGAGATAAAACGAATGAATCTATACCTTGTAGAATCGGATACATCATCTCGTGCATATACAGCTCTCCACCAGACTTAATCCTTTCTTGAAACATATCGCGTTCTATAAGACGTGCATGAGTTATATTTCTTAAATTCCAAAGTACATTTAGAAGAGTTATAACCGAGATGCGATCTTTAAGATGCAGATCGCGCACTTGCATACGAGTTTGTTCAAAGACAACTGCCTTACCTACAAATGAATTTGGGGTGATTTCAATTTTTGTAGTTTTTCCTTTTACAGTCACATCCATATCAACTTTATAATTATCAGGCAGATTAAGATCAGTAATATTTGTAAACCAGTCAGAGTTTCTAATCCAAGAAAATATACTTGGTTCTGTGCGTAAAATTTTACCGACCTGTTCTATATAAGTTTTAGCATTATGGTCAACTTCAGCTTGTTCAATCTCTGGACGAATTTTACTTTTACCAGATGGATCGCCTATGCGCGCGGTAAAATCTCCTACAAGAAATACCACCTTGCACCCCATGTCCTGAAATTGACGCAACTTGCGTAAAACTACCGCATGACCAAAATGTATGTCTGGACGACTTGGATCAACACCAAGTTTTATTACTATATCCTTTTTATATTGACCATTAATCTTTTTAAGAAGCTTATCCTTAAAAGCTCCTTGCGGGTCCACAAAGGTGCTTACGGAACGTGAGAGAACCTCTTCTACATCTTTATTCATATATAGTCAATTTAACACGTTCAGGATAAAAGAGAAATGTGTTAAAATGAACCTCTTATAATGTAAAAATGGTTAAAAAAATTTACCATTCAAACCTCTTTTTATTTACAGCCACTGTTGTGCTGTTTTTTTCTGGTATGGTTGTTTTATGGACAGCCTCGCTCCGTATTCCGGCCCTAGAAAGCATTTCTGAACGCAGGGTTGACCAATCTACCAAGATTTACGACCGTACGGGAGAAATCTTGCTCTACGACACATCTCGCGACGTTAGACGCGCGCTTATACCTTTTGAAGATATCTCGCCTTATGTTAAATCTGCCACTTTAGCAATTGAAGATAAAGACTTTTACTATCACAACGGATTTCAGTTAACCTCATTTCTAAGAGCAGTTTTAGTAAACTTAACTACCCTCTCTTTCAGCCAAGGTGGCTCAACCATTACCCAACAAGTAGTTAAAAACTCAATACTAACCAAAGACAAAACACCTACTAGGAAATTAAAAGAGTTGATTTTAGCACTTAAACTTGAAAAAGTGCTAACTAAGGATGATATTTTGACTTTGTACTTAAACGAAATTCCTTACGGAGGAACTATTTATGGCATAGAAGAAGCTTCACAGGGTTTTTTCGGTAAAACAGCCTCTGATCTCACTTTAGCTGAATCAGCTTACATGGCTTCTTTACCCAAAGCTCCTACTTATTACTCTCCTTATGGTTCTCATAAGCAAGAATTGGAAGAACGAAAAAATCTGGTTCTTCGCGAAATGCTTGCCAATAACTTTATTTCTAAAGATGATTATGAAAACGCTTTAGAGGAAAAAGTGGAATTTAAACCTAGAGGAAATACGAGTAATATAAAAGCGCCTCATTTTATCTTTTTTGTCCTTGATCATCTGACTAAAAAATATGGTGAGGACATAATTACTAATGGCAATTTTAGAGTAATAACAACTTTAGACTATTCGATCCAACAAGACGCCGAAGCTGTGGCTAAAAAATACGGACCAATAAACAAAGAGCGATTCAACGGAGAAAACAATGCTATTGTGGCATTAGATCCAAAAACTGGAGATATTTTAGCCATGGTTGGTTCTAGAGATTATTTTGATAAAGAGATTGAAGGAAATTTTAATGCTGCTTTAGGTCACAGGCAACCGGGGTCAACATTTAAACCTATTGTTTATTCAGTATTATTTAACAGAGGCTTTACAGACAACACACTTCTCTTTGATACTCCTATCCAATTTTCCCCTAATTGTGAGCCAAATGATTTCACAACAAATGAAATATGTTACTCGCCTGTAAATTACGATGACCGTTTTCGGGGTCCTATAACTATCAGAAATGCTTTAGCTCAATCGGTTAACATCCCAGCTGTTGAGGCGCTTTATCTTGCTGGAGTAAAAAATGCTGTAGATTTGGCCAGAAACTTAGGTATTGATAGTCTGGTTAATCTTAGCGATTATGGATTGTCTTTAGTGCTTGGAGGAGGTTCTGTATCTCTTCTTGATATGGTGTCTACTTACTCTGTATTTGCTAACGACGGCGTACGCAACCCCTACAACCCCGTATTGCTGGTAGAAGACGCTCAAGGCAACACTGTGGATAGATACATCACTTCATCGCATAGAGTGCTCCCAGAGCAAACTGCGCGGACAATATCCAGTATATTATCAGACAATGCGGCACGCACGCCGGCTTATGGTTCAAACTCTCCATTGTATGTAACTTCAAGAGACGTTGCGGTTAAAACAGGAACATCAAACGACTATCGCGATGCTTGGATTATAGGATATACGCCCAATATCGTTATAGGAGCTTGGGTTGGAAACAACGACAACTCACCAATGGAGAAGAAGGTAGCTGGACTAATAGTTTCTCCTTTATGGCGAGAGGTTATTGATAGAGTTCTTCCCAGAACAACTTTTGAATCTTTTATTCCTCCAGAAAAGGAAGATGTGTCAGAACTTAAACCGATTCTTAAGGGTGAGTTAGGTAGTGAGATACACTCAATTCTTTATTGGGTTGATAAAAACAACCCGCGCGGTCCTTTGCCTCAAAATCCATCAAATGATCCACAGTTTCAAAATTGGGAATACGGCGTTAATCTATGGACAGTTTTAAATAATCGCACAAACTAAGATTGATTCATGGGCATCACTAGATAAAGAAAACTAGAATCACCAACTCCTTGGATAACAATAGGTTTGGCTTGACCACTAAATGTAAGTGAGATGCTGTCAGTAGTAATAGATTGGAAACAGTCTGTAAAGTAGCGATGATTAACATTAATAGAAATATCATCCCCCTCAAGGACAGAATCAACAGTATGAATACTCTCTCCCACTGTAGAATTTTTTGACTCTATTTCAAACTTCTTGTTTTTAGGAGACAAATGTAAGGTTAGTTGATTAAAGGCATCAGAGAAAATAAGGCTTGTTTTTAGTGAATTAATTAAGTCTTGTTTGAGTAAAACAGCCTTGGAGGTAATTTTCTTAGGTATGATTTGTTTATAGTCAGGGAAGGTTCCTTCAATAATACGTGAGGTTAGATAAATATTTTGTGATCTTAGAGCCATTTGATGTTCTTCTATAGAAATAGAAGTTTCCTCCTCGCCTTTGTCAAAAATTTTAACTATTTCCATAGCATTTTTCTGCGGGATAAGAATCTGTTTAAAGTGTGGAATTTTTTTTACTCTTATTTTTTTCTCTGCTAATCTAAAAGAGTCTGTAGCGGCAAAAATAAGAAATTCACCATCATAAGTAACAGAGATTGATGATAATTCTGGTTTGACACTGCTAGTGGCTGCTGAATAGATAACTGATCTTATGCCAAAAACGAGATCTCTTGTCGGTAAGGAAAAGGCTTTATCATCGCTTATTTCTGGAATAAGTGGAAAATCTTCACCGGAAAAGGTTTTTATACTTGTTTTAGTTGTTGACGTTTTAATTTCAAGAACTTGCTCTTTAGTATTTATAACAATATTTTTGTCTTTAGATAAAGAGGAAATAAAAGAAGATATTGTATGAGCAGGAACAACAATTATTCCAGGCTCCACAACCTTAACTGGTAGATTTATAGAGATACCCAGATCTAAATTAGTAGCCTTTATCGATAGAATGTTTTGATGAGCATTTAAATAAAAACCAGAAAGTACGGGAAGTGTAGTATTTTTACCAGCTATTTTATCCGCTTTGTTTAGTGCCTCTTCTAGTTGGTCTTTAATACATTCTATTTTCATATTTAAAATTTATTATTGTTATTAGTAGTGTGGATATGTGTATATGGTAATTTTGTTATTTTTGTAAGCCATTTATTGTTTATTTTTTTTACAACATCATGAGGATAAGTTGTTTGGTTTAGGAATAAGTTACTGAAAAAATATTTTTCTGTACCTACTTTTATTATCTTATTAACATGATTTATATAGTTTCTCCACATGTTATTTCACAGTTATTACACAGCTAGTAAATTTCTAATATGACTAACATCTTCTACTAATGATTGATCTTCTTTAATATCAGTTTTTATTTTTTCACATGAGTGAATGACTGTTGTGTGATCTCTCCCGCCTAATTTTTGTCCAATCGACGGGTAAGAGATATTAAAATCTTCTCGTAGTATATACATAATAATTTGTCTTGGTCTAATTACTTCCTTATGTCTTGTTTTTTCGTAAATACTATCCTCTTTAATGTTATAAAAGTCAGAGACAATTCTAACAACGTCCTTAACAGCAATAGTCTTTTTTGGTTTAGTATTATTTTTTATATAATTTCTTACATCAGTCATCAAAATTTCCCTATTTTTTAGTTGAGCATGGCAAAGTAGGGTGTTAACAGCCCCCTCAAGGTCTCTAATATTGCCATTTATAGTGTGAGCAAGGTAATCTATGATTTCTGGTGATAAAGAAATGTTTTGTTGAGTTGCCTTTGCTGAAATTATGGCAATTCTAGATTCTTTATCTGGCGCTGGTATATCTACAGTCATACCAGCAGAAAGTCTGGATTTAAGTCTTTCTTCAAGCCCGGTAATAAAATATGGGTGTTTGTCGGAAGAAAAGATAATTTGCCTATTATTATCATATAAAGTGTTGAATAAGTGGAATAATTCCTCCTGAAACTTCTGTTTTTCTGAGAAAAATTGAATATCATCAACTATTAAAACATCATATTTGCGATATTTTTCTTTAAAAACATTCATTTTCTGATTTTGGAGAGCATTCATGCAATCTTGCCCAAATTGTTCTGAAGTCATGTAATAGACCTTTTTACCGGGATTAGTCGTCTTTATATAATTACCAACAGCTTGTATTAAATGAGTCTTACCATGACCGGTAGAACCATGGATAAAAAGAGGATTGTACATTATACCCGGCTTTTT
>Ga0209727_1003450_pt1 | contig 10210 bp, 13 predicted proteins | sample RifGroC1_FD_183995 | JGI IMG/M metagenome (GOLD analysis project Ga0209727, IMG submission 183995) | Groundwater microbial communities from Rifle, Colorado, USA - Groundwater C1 (SPAdes) (version 2) | ecosystem: Environmental > Aquatic > Deep subsurface > Groundwater | place: Rifle, Colorado...
CGTCGCGCTGGAGGTGATGATGGGCCGGTTTGCGCCCTTACCAAGACCCACAATCGTGATACCAGACACGTCACAGTTGATCGCGGCCGCACCAGCAATGGTCTCAGCGTGACCAGCAGCCACGACAATGACATCGCCCTTAGCCGCAGTGCAAAGACCAATAGCTGCGTCAATGGTTGCCATAGGCGTATTGGGAGACTTGCCTGAGTTGCTGTTTGAACCAGTAGCGCTATTGACGAAGAAATACGACCCAGTGGTCGCCGGGATATTATCACCAGAACCGATTACAGGAATCCCAAAAGACGAGACTCCATTTTTAAAGTTTGTGAATGGCATGATAGTTACTCCTATGCACGTTATTACGCAGGAGGTGTCACGTGAAAACATATCACGCAACACCCCCCACATAGGTTATTCTGAGGTGATCAAGATATATCGTACTAGCTGACCTGCGAACCGAGTATAAATTTCCAGTCCGAGAAACCGTACGAATACCGCGTGTACGCACTCCACTTACTAAGATAAGTGTCGAAATCCTTATCCTTGTTGAACTCAACAGGGATACGGTTGAACCACTTCAGGAACATCTTCGCGTACCGGCTATCGATCAAGAACCAGTTGTCCGTATCGGACAGATAGTCCCAAACCAACACCTTGTAGCGACCCTTGTTGAAGTTGACGTTGTTGTTCGCCGAATCCAACTGCTTGTCGGAATTGACGATCTCATACGCCGTTTCTTCAAGTTCGGGCGGTACGAGCAGGGTGTCTCCCATCACGTTGATGAGATTGTCCGTCTCGTCCAAGAAATCACGCATACCGAGGCGGGCTGTGGCTACGGCTGTAGCTGACAGCGCGCTGGTATACAGATTGTCCTGGGTCGTTGACGTTCCAACAGCCGTGTGCGCGTTGCTGCAAAGGGCTAACCCATCGCCGCCAGCAAACACAGACGTATTGAAAGCGCTGTTGAAAAGACTCGCAGCGTGCTTCTCGCGGGTACGCTTGGCGACCATAGCCAAGGAACGAGGGCGCTGATTGATGACGTTATACAGATCGTCATCAACGAGTTTGCGCTCGATCTTAATACCCTTCACCCACTCACGATGTGAGTAGGAGACGCGATATTGCTGACGGAAGTCATCGTACGGGATTGTCCCGTCAAACTCTTCCAAGTCACCCAGCCCACCAATTCCGAGATCGTACTCAACGGATTTGCCGGACCCTTCGACGCCATACAGCTGGTCGATCATTGAACCAGGGAGACCGAACTCATCCATAAAGATGGATCGGAGACCCGGATCCAACAATCTTCCGAAGGACTCTGATGCGATAATACTCATGTTGATTCTCCTGTTAATTTACTGTTTAGTTGGTTCCGAAGATGTGATCCACGCAAATAAGATCAGCCCAAAACTTCACACTTTGCAGGTGAAGGTTGTTCAGACCCACATGGCGCGAGATGCGCAACGGTTCCATCGGGGTATCACGACCAGAGATGTACGCTTGCACGCACTTCAGGTTGGTCGCTTCCTTGACCGCTTGCAGGTTCGATGAAGAAACCATCGTCCCCGTAGCATCAAGGTTAAAGCTGAGCTGGCCATTTCCCGGGCAGATCAGAACCGCAGTGTCAGAGCTAGTTCCAGCCACTGAAAGCGCTGAATCCATGACCGCAGAACCTGCCGCAGACGTATACAGAGCACGAAGGGAACCCTTCACACCGGTAGCCGTCAACGGAAAGTAGATCCAGAATCCATCCGCGTCATCCGCGAGAGAGGGGATCGTAACGGTCGTAGTTGACGTAGAAGTAATCGCTACGTCATCAGACGTTCCGGTCGAATGCTCTGCCAGGTAGACTGCAAACGGGTTAATGATCACTTTGCCGTACTTCGGACCGCCAGCAAGCGAATACGCCGTGTCAGGTACAACCGCTGCATACCCGCCAGAAGGCGTAGTGGCATACGTGTCTTCGTTCAGGATACCGATAGCGTTCACAGCAGAGCTAGCAGCTGTGGCGTTATAGGCAGTGATGAACGAGTGGGACTCGTCAGCCGCTGAATCGGGGTCAGTTGCACCCTTCATCAAAAGCTCGCCCTGCGCAAGGGTCGTTGCGTCGTACACAGGGTAGTCCCGGATAATCGGTTCTGCTCCCGTTAAATCGTAATGAAACTTCATGGTGTTCTCCTATTTGGCTAGCCGTGGTTTTATCTGAGATGCCCTGATAATTTCCTGAAAACTTGCCTTTTTGAATGGCGCATACGGGTGATCAGGTAATCCGCTGCAATCATATTGAAAAGTCTGGTGGCATTTACGGCACCGGTAACGGAACCTCCACGGAGTCAACTTCTCAATAAGCTGGTGCTTTTCACACTGGCACAGCGGGCAATTCAGACGACCACTAAAGGCGCCTTTGTTTTTTTTGCCGATTTGATTGATATCACGAAATATGTCCATAAGTTCCTCTCACCGGAATCGATACGTTCCGCAAAATGGGCAACCGTTATAATTGGCGGTGGGGTCTGTCCGGTTATAAGGGCCATCAAACGTGATGTCGTAGGAGAGTGTGATCGAGTCAAACCCTGAGTCATAGCACTCGGCGTCTCCGCCGGACCCATCGTAGTCTGCTAAATCTGTGGTCGTTTCAACGACGCCGTCTCCATAACCGCCACCACTGTGCCTCTTAGTGTTCAGGACAAACCCACACCTAGTGCAACGAATCCACGCCCGCTCTGGATAAGACGGGGTCGGTAGGTTCCGACCATAAGTCGGATCTTTGTTTTCTACCGGTTCTCGTGGTTGTCTCGGATGTAGTTCTCTGAACATTAAGCCTTAGGACCGAAATACGCCTCCGGAGTTTTGCCGTACATCTTCGCTACGTTAATCTCGTCTTGAGAATAACGGCGCGCGCCAGCACCTGCATCGCCCGCGTAGGAGTTCCCTGAACCTCCATTTATGCCCTGGATCGCTTCACCTGAGCTGTAACGCTCATTGGCTCGCCGACGCTCTTCTTCCAGGACCTTATCTAAATTCTGTCCCTTATGAAGAAAGTAAGCTGCCTCTACGATCCCTGGTCTTGCTCGTTGATCCACAGGAAGCTTCCGGAGATAGCCACGCACATGCCCGCGATAGGTTTGAAAGTCAGGGTGTTTGGCCGACAGCTCATCCATCTGTGTTTCCACAGCTGTATTCACTTGGTCATACCACTGAATTGTCGCGCCCATCTCTTGCTGCATAGCCTTCCTCGGGTCTTCCTGCCACAGACGATCCAGCTCAGCTTGCCAGTTCTGTTGTTGAACAGGTTGCTGCGGTTGCTGAGGCTGTTTAGGAATCAGGTTCCCTGCTGAATCGTAGGTAATCTGATCGCCAAACACGGATTCCATCTGCTTGATCTTGGCTTCCAACGCTTGCCGACGATTGCGTTCATCATGCAATGCGGCGATTGGAACTTGTTTGCTACCTTCGCCCGATGCCCCGGCGGCGGCGCCCGATGACCCGGCGGCGGATGCAGCTGCTGCTGCGGCTTTCTCTGCGTCTGTCATTGTGTTCTCCTTGTGCGGCCGAAGCCGAAGCATCTGTGTGCGGCACAGATGAACCGAGCAGGAAGTTTAGGAGCCTTCCCGTTGCTCTTTCAAGAGGTCCGGAAGCGTGAGGACGAAACGTAACGTCTTCACTCGTTCCTGATTCTTGAGAAAATCTATCTCTGTGTGACACGATCCGTATGATTCCAAGTATTGCTGGATCGTTGCTTCAATCACCTTTGTAAAGCTAATGAAGTCTTCGTTTTCCGTAAGTCTCTCAACGCGATCAAGCTCCATTAGGGAACCTTCAACTTATCCACAGCCTGTTGATAATCTGTTAATTCGGCATCAATCAGATCAAGCTGAGCGTTGATATCAGACATCTCCTTCTGGAGACCTGTCTTGATATCCTTGGCTTTGTTTCGACGCTGTTTAATCTCAACGATCTTCTCATCTAAACTCCTGATGACCTCTTTCATGCTAACCTCACATACTTGTGCTTATGGATACCAATGCGATGACAATCAACGCAACACGTCTCCCCGTTAGCGATATCCCAAAGCTCAGCGCACGCAAGACCATCTTCAAAAGATTCGATCTTGTTGTCGTTCAAAATCCTAGAAAAACTTTTTACGTGGTGAGCCTCTAGCTTCCCTCCACGTTCTCCGCACTTCTGACAGGTGAAGTCATCTCGTTGGAAGATAGAAGTTCTCCACGCCTTAGAGTGTGGTGAGTTGCGTAACAGCATGTGAACCGCAGTAATTCCGCCCTTCCATTGAGAGTGGAGCTCACGCTGCTGCTTCGGATTCGGATACCTTTTCCCAAGATTCCAAGGGATCTGTCCTTTTTTGAACAGCGGACCCGTAGAGGCAATCTTTCCAATCTGACTAAGCGACTTGCATTTCATAGAACAAAACACACCTCTTCCACGCGCATACCCGGAAGGTTTAATGTAAAACTCTTTCTCACAATTTTTACAAAAATTCATCATGCTGGTTGCTCCTGAGAGTGATCAGCTGGAGGGGGTCCTAACATTTCCATTTTAATCTGGCTTGCGCTTGCACCCTCAGCCATGCGCTGCTTAATCATCTGCTCCTGCTCTGGACTCATCTGACCAGGCTGGGCTGGACCCTGCATAGGAGCGGCCTGCTGCGCAACGATGAGCTTATTGGTGTCCTTGAACCCGAACAGCTCAGCAATGCGCTTATTGATCTCGGCGCGGTTGATGGTCGGATCGTTCTGAGTAACCTCTTTAAACCGCAATAGCTGCCCAATCTGAGTCTCTTTGTTGACCGTCTCGGTGATACCGGTAGGTACAAAGCGAACACGGCGCTGGATCTGGTCAGGACTCACCTCGATCATCTTCGAAACGCCATCGCCCATAATCTCAATCCACTCCGATTCGGACATGAACTGTTTGATATTCGAAAAATAGAACCGTGCTGTCGCGGCCACGAAGTCGCACTCAAGGTTCGTCAGAACTGGCCGTAAACGCATCCCAGCTGCCCCCTGGAGCAACTGAATCCCCATAGCCGTGCGATGCTGGTCACCAGGCTCATTCGACGGCATAAGGGCATTGTTGGCCCCTACTGACTCTCTGAAGTCATTCTTGGCTAGCTCCTCCTCTTTGTAAGACGAAGAGGTCACGTCGGGAGTATCCATCCAGCGGATCGACGTATTCACGTCGGATACTTTCCGCCAGATACCCGGAGCGGAAACATGCAGCTGTTTAGGTTTAATCAACGGATCGTTACCGTTATAGACGCCTTGTTTGTTTAAGATCAAGTCAACGTTATCTAAGCGTTGGTTAACGATCTTGTTCAAGCGCTCTTGCGTTGGCAATCCGATCTCCCCGATCCCAACACCGAACCATGACGGCCGCGCGCTCGGATACAGGTTCGTTTTAACAAACGGAGGGAGCTGGTGGTCGTATGGGTTCGGGATATAGCGAACTTTGACCTTCCGGTTGATAATAATGACCCAGTGCGGCACTGCCTTCTGAGTCAGAGTCTCCTCTTTAGCACCGCCCTGTTTAGCAAAAGTCAGATCCCAAGGACCCCAATAGTCCAAGACCTCGTATTCTTTGCGTTCAAACGCATCAATCCCATCATAGGACGGCCGCTTAGGAGCGTTCTTGTCCTCAAGGGCCTTCTTGAGATCATCAAACTTGAAGAACGGGTTCTCTGCAATAGACTTCAGGGCCTCCTCGTCGATAAACCGGCGGCGGATGACCGGTAAACCGTCATCCATACTGATCTTTGACGGGTGAGGAAACATCTCGAAGAAATCAACATGCTGGAAGTCCGGCCGGTTATCGATCGTGCGAATAACGCGCTGACCGGTCTCAGCGTCAATAACATAGCCCTTCTTGTTCAGCCAGGATCCGGACTCAGCGTAGGCTGTTCCGAGCAGGGTGTTCTGGGTCAGCATCGAACTGGACTTTCGCTGGACGTCAGAGACTCTGAAATAATGCTGGATGAGGAACTTGATGATGGTGGCGTCTTCTTGAGGGGTATCTCCCTCGGCCTTAATGTCGAGGGGAGCATCGGTAGGGAACAAAGCCGTGCATATGCGCGGCGTAATCGTTTGCTCAGCCTCCATCATGGCCGGGACAACGACGTTATTCTGCCAATCCGCTTCTACCGAAGAAGATGGCTTGCCTTCCCAGTAATCAATGATCTTCCGCATCTTGGAAAAGCGGGGCTCATGGAACTTCTCGTACCATTCAAACTGTTTAACCACCCACTCAACGCACGGATCTTTGGCCGCCTGAGCGTCCCGTCCGTCATTGGCTTTCTGAAGATTTTCCATTTCACTCATATTGACCTGTGACCTTGCCCATTTGTCTTAGGCTTCTATGCGACCGTTTAAAGGATTGCCCTGTCTTTAGAGCAACCCCAGTGTTCTTCTGAGCATCCTTAGCGGCATCCTTCTGAGTCATACCTTTAGCCAAGTTCTCGTTGTAAAGCTTTCTGACCTGTTCAGCGGGAGTCATCGTGCGTTCTTGAACGCAGACCGAGTCCCGTCCATCCCACGGCTACGAAAGCCTTTTCCAGCGGCTGTGAAATCCGCTCTGCCAGTATTGATCTTGGCCGGTTTCTGCACAGGCTTCGCAATTTTCTCTCGCGTCGTCCAAACTGATCCAATCTTTGCTGGCTTCGCTCGCATTTAGTCCACCAATTCCCTGTATGAATTACCCGTACGCTCAGGATTAGCCGCCGGATGCTTCGTGTACTCTCCCTTATAAGTCGGCTGCGCGATCACTTCATCGTTCTCCTCCGGCAAAAACCGGGGGTTTGCTGCAAGGATGTACCGCAAACAGTCCATCATGTGGTCGTCTTTCTTAGTTGGCTTCTGCCGCTTCTGCTTATCCGCATCAAGTATTGGGTTCGTTTCCCAAACATAGTGGGTAATTTCCCATATAAGACGCGGGCAATCGGACCCAATGATTCGCAGTTGCGGGGCTTCCTGACCGAGAAAAGGATTCCATTTGGGTGTAATCGCACGGTCAAGCGCGTCCTTTCCGTACTCCCATTCATTGTTCGCACGGATTGTGTAAATCCCATACTTCATCAACTCTTTCCGGATATTGAATCCGCCAGCCAACGCATGATCTTTATCCATCGCTGGGTCGATGTACCTAAGCTTGGCAGGCTCCGTACCCTCCTGGGCCTTGATTGCATTCGCGATCTCCTTAGCATCCATGTCTGCAAGGAACATTTCGTCATAAACAAAAAAGTTTTCCTGCTCATCAACCGCCATCCACAGTACTGCCGTCGGCGTGCGCGGATGCGGATCGATCGCCATGTACCGCGTCCAATGAGCCGGTATCTCCATGTCTTTGATGACGTGCATATTCGGATCGAATTGTTTGAACACTAATCCAGTAAGGTGCAGAAACTTCCCATGTATCCGCGCCTCCCTTTCCTCAGGTTTAAGTTTTTTCTCAAAGAGCTTTATCGACGCTTCCGATAGGTGTCCATGCTCGACTCCATCCTCGACACGAATGAGATTATCTCGAATATCCATTCCGATTGAGAAGGTGTCAACGCCATCGGCCCCCGCGACAATCTCGTCATGTATCCAAGGCTGGGACAAAGGTGTAAGCGTAAGCCAGCATCGTCCTCCAGAATCCACCAAGCCTCGCGTTGAGGCGACGTACTTGTCTCGCGGCGGAGGCTCATCGAACCAAGCGATGTCACCTTTCCAACCTTCGTACTGCTGCGTCTTTTGCTCATAAGTTAAAATCTCAAACGTGCTGCCATTTTTCATCTCCCAATAAATCGGGAAGCCCATAGGATTCTTCTTCTTCGACTTGATCAGCTCGAGATCAAGCCAGTCCTCTAGAGCGGGAACAATGACCCTGGCTCCAGATTTCGAGAAGTCTTCGCAAAAGATGCGGCCCTTTACCGCACGCGTATACTTCATTTCATCTGGATACCAGTCAGGGTACTGTCTAGTGATATGCCACAGGAACTCAACGGCACCACAAGTGGTCTTGCCGGAACGATTACCACCAAGTACAGCCCTGATATGCGCTTTAGAATTGTGAAAGAGCAACTGCTTCGGATTAGGCCTATACGTTAAAAGCTTATTCCTCTTCAGTTCCTGATACTGGTTTCTTAGGAGTTCCAGGTATGCCTCTTGATCGCTTCGCGATAGAGACAGGAACTCGTGGTCTTCCAGCAGTAAGCTGGACAAGAGACTTGACGCGCTTGAACTCATTGATTAAATCCTCCCCAGAAAGTCCATGGTAATGGAACTCCTCGATTTCAATACCCGCAGTGGCTTTATTGAGCTCACCTAATATGCGGCGTTTTTCTGAGACTTGACTCATCGTGAGCATCTCCGGCATCCCGTTCGCTTGTAAATTGATTGCTTCATTCCACGCAAGCAGATCCTCAACGAGACGCTCTTTAAGCGTATCGATGTTATCGCGTGTGCGCAGAGAGATATCCCTCTTGACCTTCTTGTATTCTGTAGAGAAAAGGACACCGGCTGGCCCAGTATTGGGTTTGCCTTCCATGAGATCCTTGAGATATTCAGGAGAGAACCCGCAAGTGCGGGCTATACCATCGACAGGGACTTTGTTTTCGCGGAGCAGATTCAGCGCTTGCTTGTGTTTAGCGTTAAGCATCCATCTTCCTTAGGTTCTTCCAGTAAGGGAAAATATGGAGACTTTTATGCCGAATCCACTACAAGACTACGTAATCAATTTTTATATGTCAATAGATAAATTTAATTATTTTAATTGAGGAATCATCAAGAATTGATCTGGATGAAAGTTATGTTAAGCCGGGATTTTGGAACACTTTGTGCTTAGAGAGGTTTATTACTTTTCGTAAAATACGTGGTCTCTAACCACAATAACATCCTTCCGCATATACTTAGCCCAGCTAGGTTCTCCGAAGGCATTTACGTTCTCCCAGTGGGACGCGTTGCGAACTGTATTTGTAAAACGGGACTTCTCCCAGGCAACCCTAGCCTTGCGCCAGATGATGGGTTTAGCTCTCCGGATTCGAGGACTATGGAGCCCAAACACGCCTTTAAGGGTCCCGCGATTACGGATAGCTTCTGCCACGGCGAGCATGCCCAAGTCTCCCTGATTTTCAGCTTCGCCTATGATCGCTCTCACAGCTTTTTCCTGATCGATTGAAGCTAATGTTAATTGTGTATTTGCTATTAACGCTATTATTAGCGTTATATTACACAGCATACTCCGCATCTGTAACTCCTTCTTGCATAACGAGTTATATCCAACGGTTGCGATTCCAACGCTCTATATATTCTAAGTCTAGCTAGTATGCGTTAACTAGTGCGTTAACTAGTACTAGTTGAACTAACCCAACACTTAGTCTTCAGGTTAAAGACCGGCTGCTGCATAGAGCTAGCGCCATCCCGATCCCAATACTTCTTGAGCTGTAGGACTGTGAGCCCTGTATTGAGCCTTAGAAGGCCATTATAGACACGCACCCATGGTTTTAGTCTGTAGGTGGCCATGGCTTCTCTGCGGGCTCTGCGGCCCCGTTCTGTGCGGAAGTAGCGACGTTTAGAGACGTTGTTCTGGAATCTCTTCACAGCGGCAGGATCAATTACGCGTGTAGGAGAGTTAAGCGTTAACTTAACGCGTTTGGTTTTCCAACGGTTCATAGCTTGGAATGACACAGAAGCAAAAGAACTTCCCGGTCAACAGCCTCCTGGAGAGGGTCGATAGTGTCAGGTAAACCATTGCACCACCACCTCCAGTCCGCAGCCCTTGCTATGAGCTTTCCAGCGGGGGTGCAATCCACCGCATCCTGCGTATATGGGGGCCATGTGATTGTATCCATCGTGCCCATAAGTTACTCCGCGTTCTGATCAGGGACAGGAACAACCTGATCATAGTAGTCTTGGATCCATGAATGGAAATGTCGATTGATGCCGCACCGGTTACACTCAACACCCGAAGCGGGAAAAGCGTGGTTGCAGCCGATTTGGTTATCTGGGACGTTAATGATGATCTGCATTATGCGAGCCCTCTATTGCTTCCAAAGAAGCGTTCATCTTCTTCCACTTGGTTGCGAGTCAGTTGAGCACCAGAGTACTTTATAACCGGATCAATGTTCTCAGAGGTCACACGCGCCCCCACCTGCTTCACAAACAAACTCTTATAGCACTTAGGACACAAGTGAAGTTTCTGAACCCGACCCTTTCTAGTC
>Ga0209727_1003465_pt1 | contig 10173 bp, 10 predicted proteins | sample RifGroC1_FD_183995 | JGI IMG/M metagenome (GOLD analysis project Ga0209727, IMG submission 183995) | Groundwater microbial communities from Rifle, Colorado, USA - Groundwater C1 (SPAdes) (version 2) | ecosystem: Environmental > Aquatic > Deep subsurface > Groundwater | place: Rifle, Colorado...
TGAGCAGCATTGGCTTTTGTCCTTTCAACATACGGGCACCTGTGGCTCCCATCGCGGCATAGTTGACCAGGTAATGCATCAAGCTATGCATGGGTGGTTTGGGAAAGTTCGTATGCATTGGGTTAGGTGGTGGTTGGAATTGCGGTTGTGCAATCATTTCAACCTGATCACTGCCACACATCGGACAACAAATTTTGGACATAACAGTCTCCTGAGATAAAACATCAGTCATAAACGGGCATAAAAAAACCTGCCGCAATGGGCAGGTTTTTAGGTTTGTGTTGGATTGGATTTAAAGCTTGGCAAGCAGTTGTAAGAGTTTGATGACATAGACCTGTAGCGTTTTTTGTAATACTGGATGTTGATCACGCTGCGTGATTAGCCAAAGCAGTGTTGCAATGAAGACACAGCACAATAAACAGATCAGCATAAATCTGCGCTTGTTCATGGCAGTTGTTTACTCACGATGCACTGACTTTTGGTCGAGCTAGTTTTGATTTAGTTTTACAAGGGCGGATGCTTTGAATGTATTGCCCATCACCGGTATCGTTATAAAAGCCATGTTTGGACTGAATTTCAAGACACTGACCCTTTTTAAACTGATCAATCTGCTGCGCGACTTTTTCAGGTAAGGCATAGTAGTTCAAGATTACTTCACCCTTTTTGGTGTTGAAGATAATCGCCTCCTCACCTAAGCCAAGGTCCTGTTTTAAAATAATTTGCTCTGTTTTTGCCATCGCAGTATGCGTGATCAATAGACTGAATGCCGCAAAGCTCAAGTAAGCTAAACGTGTTGTGATTTTGGTTTGAAACATCTTCATGATTTTATTCCTGTCATGATTGATATTGGGGTCAACTTAGAAACACGGTTGATAGCCTTCTTGTAGTACTTGCTGACTACTTAGATTCCAACGCACCACATACCACGTACATTGATAACGATCTGAATCCCAAGCTGCACGATAAGTCAGCTCATTCCCTTGCTTGCTCCAGCCTTCCACACGTTTTTGTACTTGATCACGATCAGCACGTCCCCACTCCTCCATCAGGTGGGTTCGTAACATCTGATCAATCTCAGGCAGCATGCTTTTTAAATCTGCTGAAGCGGATTGCATCGGCTTTAGGCCATAAGTAGAAGGATTAGAACTCAAGGTTTGATCTTCGTGGTATTCGCCATCGACCTGCATGCTCAGTTGTTGTCGTTCGGCGTTGCCCGTTGAAGTTGAGGATTCAGCTTCAGTGGGGCCTGTGCTCATGGAAATACCATCTTCCCCCCATGTCTAAGTCGGCGGATGTGGATGGTTCAGTTGTTGCAGTTGTGCTTGAATGAGATGCTTGGGATTGTGTCGCTGCCAGTTGTGCTAGTTTTAAATCTGTTTGACGTTGTTGCTGTTGGTTATATAACACGGCTACGGTCAGTAACACGATCATGCCGCAGACGATCAATACCCAATGCATCGGTTGTAGGGTTTTCGTCGAGCTTGAATCATTAGAATTTCTATTAATATTTTTATCCTTTTTGTCTTGGTCTTTATCTCAATAAAGCTGCACTCTCCCTGTTTTGAATCAGGGAGAGTGATTGCCATCAGGTTTGAGGTGTGTGCTAGAACAGCCAACGCACAATTGCCAACGGCCACATCAATCCTTTGATCAAGAACAGCAGGCAACTTAAGTAATCGACACCGACATAACCGCCTTGTAGTTCAGCCGTGCGTTGCATCAACATCGCGGCATAGACAATGGTCGCGATCAGATAAAAGCCAAAGAATTTTTTCATGGTTGGGCCTACTTCTGACAGCTTGGATCAGTTAAGGCAGGTCCACGAGTCACTTTGCCATTGGCATCTTGGGTCGCCATAATGTGACAATGGTTGATCTTGGCAGATGCGGGTTTGTCAGGCGCTTGCATTCGCTGTCCCGTATAATCTTGACGGGTGGCTTGACGTACTTCTTCAGAACGTACAAATACCGTTTGCCCTGTCTCGGCAATAATCAATTGCATCCGACTTGGTTTGTAATAGGTATTACGTGGACAACCGCCTTCATTGCGTAAGGCACTGATCAGAAATGTCTGACGAGTTCGCTGACGTTCATAGCCGACATAAGTACAGCGCAGTTGTACTCCTCCCTCAACGCCGACCAGTTGTAAGGGATAGGTGTATTCTTGATAGCCGCCAGCTTGCGTGGCCTGTCCAAGCAGCAGTGCACCGCCTAAAAGTGCGCCAGTAGAGAGAAGTTGTTTTAAGTAATGGGTGAACGTTGAATTCGTTTGAAGCGTTTGTTGTTGAACGTGTAGATGTGCTGTCATTGTGGGTATCCTAAAGACTAGATAGGGTGTAGGTAGCGTCCTACTTCATCTAGATGTTGTGTATTTGAATATTTTTTATTTAGGTTTTTTAATGTGGGCTGGAGGTTAATACTCAGCCTGCCAACCACTACTGCCTAAATGGAGCAGAACGGATTGCGCTTGTGTCATGCTTTGATCAAGTACTGCATCGTAGCGTTCCACTACGACCTCACAGTCATACTGGTCATAAGCTGGGCCATTGCCTGGCTGCCCTTCAAAGGGATTGCTGCGTATGCATTGCTGTAATTTAACTTGTACGATGCTGTCATCCTGTTGTCGCATGGCATGTAAAGCATCATTGGCAGTCGGTGGAATAAAAGCCTCACGAGATTCGCCACAAGCACTCAATCCAATCATCAATCCCATGCTGAGTAGTAAAGGACGACTTTGTTGTAAAAATAGCTTACTCATCAGATGCTCCTTGTCTCTCAACGGAGGTGTTGGCTAAACCAAAGCGGTAATCAATCTGCTGTGGAATCGGAATATCTGTGCTGCGTAAAAGCTGCCGTGGCTTGGGATGGTAGTCGCGTGTGCCATCGTCACGTCGGGTCACTTCCTGTTGTTCTTGATAAAGGTCATAGCGCAACTGCTGCGGCTGAAAGCGATAAACGATAGGTTGCGGGGTCGTATCTGAGGAATTGGCGGATAGGATGAGCTGTTTGACCGTGAGGCGCTGCCCTGCATCGAGTTGTAAGAGATAACCCAGACAGGTACCGCGTTTTAAATCCTCCAAGTTGCTTTTGGCTTGAGCCAATGGATAATGCAGTTCTACTTTCAGTACTTCGACCTGTTGCCCATCAAAGTTCGGATTGTAGGCTTGCGCCAATACCTCTTTTTCGGTGACATAGGGAATGCTCGTGCGCAAGCTTAATGTTTCATGGTCTGCATCATATTCAATCGCGTTATAGGCATCTTGATCATCAGCATTAAAACAAATGGGGGCATGTAATACATTCAGTGCCAATTCTAAATGACTGAGATCGACTTTCAGTTTTCCCGTCAGTTTTTGATGCTGTTGCTGTGCTGATTCAAGCCGTTGTTGGTAATCTGCTGTGGTTTCAAGTTCTCCTTGTGCTTCAATCGAGTTTGGAGATTTCAAACGTCGAAAGTAGTTGATCATCAACTGATTGGCTTGCGGATAGGCTTCGGCTTTTCTGAGATCAACAGGATTGAAGTCTTCCTTAAAGCGTCTGCGTTGACTGCCCAACCAAACTATTTGATCAGGTTTCAGTTTGAGTTGCTGACGGAATGTTTGCCAGTCTGCTTGTTGTTGTTTGTCAGTGAGTTGTTGATGAAAGCTCTCTAATGCACCCTCATCGACTGCATCACTAGAGGTCAAGGGCTGTAACTGTTCAGCCGTTACTAACACGGGAACAGGATTGGATTGAGTTTGAATTCGTTCAGATAAAGCCTCAGCTTCATCGGGGATATAAACATGATTGTCTTTTTTTGAGCATGCCGTGACGCACAAAGGCACCATCAGACACGCCACCCAAATCGGGGCATGTGCCATAGAACCACCTTGTATTATTCGTCGTTATAGATCAGATCTAAACGTTAATGAGTGGAATCAGGCAAAGCACAGCCGTGAGATCGTCTTGCCAAAGGCAATCGAAATAAAAAGCACAATCGGTTTAAGTTTGGAAATGGCAAAGCCAAAAGATAAATGTCAGTACGCATGGCGGACTCCTTTGTTTAAAGCAAGCCTACCGAATCCCTGCTAAAAGATGGTGGTAGGACGAAAGAGGGTTAGCAGACTGGTAAACAAAGAAACCAGCACGCGCAAGCGCGTCCCCCCTCCGCCCTACCATAGAAGAAAGGGGGACGAACGGGTCCACGACATACAAAAAATCAATTTCGTATCTCGTCTTTGTTTAACTGGGTCTGCTAAAACCCACTGGCAATGTAGGCCAGCACGCCAAGGATAATCCCTGCTTACCCGTCGGTCAAGCAACGGGCGCTATGGCTGCTCAGGAAATCGTAAAGCGGATAACGCTATGATCTCTCTCAGCTATTTGATAATGGAGTCCGCTTAAGCAATCGATGAATCATTTTTAGCTTGAGTCTTGATCATTCGTTTGATTATGATTCTCAAAACACAAGACAATAATTTTTTTGAGTTCACTCATCGTGTCAGAACAATTTAACTTTGTATCTATTAAAAAAAAGGCCAACATTCATTTTAATGGTTCGTCGATTAGCCATGTGCTCATTTTAAAAGACGGCACTAAAAAGACACTCGGCGTTATTCTGCCTTCAGAACACCCCTCACCTTTAAGACTCATCTCGAAGAGCGCATTGAAATTATTTCAGGCACATGTGCAGTTCAAATTGGAGCTGCCACTGAGGTCTCAACATACAGCTCAGGCGAATCTTTTATTATTCCCCCCAACAGTGAATTTACGATCCAGTCTGATGGCGTTGTAGATTATGTATGTCACTTTGAACCGCATTAAACTTTTTTATTATTTAGCTTAAATAAGGGAAGCCCTCTCATGGTGGCTTAATCCCTGCGTTTCACTTCACCTATTTATGTTGAATGATCTGACCACTAAATGACTCCATACCACGATCCCACACATAAAGATTGGTTGCATGCTCTTTAAGTGAAGTCATTCTGACATCTAAGCTTTCAAGATTTTCTAATGGTGACTCCATATCATCATTCATAAACGGAGGCACCGTGAGATTACCCTGAATATCAGGTTTAAACTGTTTTTGCTCCAGTAAAACCCCGATGCCATCTGTCACATCCAACCATATCTCCCTGATTTTTGCACAGTAATTTGTCTCTTCCGAATAGAATGCTTTTTGGAAGGTTAAGAAGTAGCGCACCACATAGTGTTGATGTTCTGGATCACGATAAATCTGATAAAAACGGTACAGCACTTGTGCACGACACCATGATTTATCCATGAGTCGTCGCTCAAACTGCTTCAATGCTCGACTAAAACTTTGAATATGACTCAGCTCTTGTGCTGTTGGATGCGGGTGCATGGTTAAATAGAATTTAAGATCAGGCGCATCCACACTCAGTCGATTTATGTTTGAGTATTGGTCCATCAATTTCTGGATCTTTTTCTCATAAGCCGCATTGCACTTATTTAGCATTTCTTGAAAGCCAATGCTTTTAAATAACTTTTCTAATTTAATGAGTATCTTCGAAACTAAGTCTGCCCATTGTTTCTCATTCTCAGGCCAAATCTGAAATTCTTCCTGTTCCGCGACACATGCATAGTACGCATTGCTGAATTGGGTCACCCAAAACCCAAATTTAAATTCTCGATGTGAAAACAGCAAATAATGCCAATCCTGACGATACTCGAAGAATGAGCGTCGCCAAGTCTTTCTCAAATCGCTATCAACCAGTGTTGCAAGCTTAAGTGCAATATAAAAATCATGTACATCCTGCTCTAATTTTGGAGCAACGAAGAGTTCAGCTTGTTTGAAATTCATGTCAAAAGTCGTCCTATGTGATTCATTCATAAGACGGCACTCGATGTATTTTTTTACTAACTCACTTTGATTCAGACTTCAATTGATACTGTCTTCCATGTGGTTGATATTCCCCTTTACTCAAACAACGCATTCCTGCATAACTAACCAATAAGCTTTGATCATATTTGTCCTCATTGGCAAAGTAGTTCAACAGAAGCATCAAATTGTCAGTCATTTGCTTATCGTCACGATGCAGCATACCCAATGCGAGACGTCCCGTTTGCAGATAACGCTGCTTGTATTTAACGGTATTACAATTGTTGCCTATTGCACCTTCCCCAACAATCTCTTGCCATTTATCAATCACTGCTTGTCCAAGAAAGGTATCGTTCTGACGCTTTGAACCGTTATAGATGAATAGCAGATGAGCATGGAATCCTTTGTCCCTCCCTTGCTCCAGTTTAAGCACATATCCTTTCAACTCAGCAAAACACCCCTGCTGGTCTTTAAGCAATTGTCTTAATTTTTGGATATGCTGATAAAAGTCCTGTAAACCAATCTGACCATGCTTCTCCTTTGTATAACTTAGATCAACACGAACCAATAACAGCTTGTGATGATCTTTGATGATGGTCTGCATGTAGGATTGTATTGATTCACGATTGCGTTGCTGCTGCTCTTTATAACGTTGCAAATGCTCCTTTACCTTTTCACGTTGACTCAAGATCAACTTTTGTAACTGATTCACTTGCTGTGCATCCAATGTACTTATTTCATCGTAAATACGTCCATCCAGCATCTGCTCAACAGCCTGCATCAGTAGGACAAATATCTCAATGGTTGCAGCATAGCTGAGTAATTCCTGATGGTACTGCTTGAAGCGTACAATCAGTTCTTGTAGTAAGTCTAGGAAGACAGCATGTTCAACATAGTGGTTAAGATTACATTCAATGAAGTGATGTATATCGGATAATACGGAAGCTTGATGAATGTGGTCAGAGAGTCGCATGAGGATGTTCCAATCAAGGTATGTCATATCTCAAGCAGTAGAAGTATTTTTTTATTGTAGTTCTTACCAATAAGAATTCTGATCATCAGTAGATTCACATGTGATCTTAGGGACCACCTGTTCATCATCGCTTTAAATGCTTAAGTTGATTTAAAGTCTTTAACAACAACTCACCTAGTGGTTGAGTTGTTGTATGTATGATGTCTACTGAGTAATGAAGGTATAAGAGAATAGATATATGATTAATAATACTATTTACCGACTTCAACGATGTTGTAACTGTCTGCACATCACTGTATAAAGACAATTCTGAGACATGCTGAGCATCGGTCGCTGAGCAAAAAAATAAAAACGAGACTTAAGCGAAAAAATTAGATTTAGCATCAACCGTCCCCAAACATGTTTGCTTGACCACAAATCGTGTTGGCTAGTCCATGTTGAAACTTAATCAGCATATTGAATCTAAACTTTCTGAACGCTAAGGATGCTATTTTTTCGGCATTGCCCCCTTAATAAAAGCCTTTGGAACTGAATGGCTAAATGGGGGATGAAATACATCCCGATAAGCAAAATATGTTACGACTTGCTCAATGAACTCTTTTTTCATTTTTTTATCATATGCCTCAAGATAGACATGATAAGAGTTCTGAGCATTATACACTGCATTCAATCCATCAGCAGAATGCATTAATACTCTCGATTTAATAGCACCATGGAATTTTATATTTTCAACATCTTGCAGCTTTAAAATCTGAGAGGCTTTAGTATCAAGAAAGTTGTTCCAGCGCCTATTCAGATCATGGACTACCGTTTGAAAGTGTTCCTGACAACGATCATTAAAGAACAATACAATATCCAGTTTAAATTCTGATATCAAATTCAAGCTATTCTCTTGCCAGCCCCCAATATAACCACGCAACCAACAACAAGGTTTAGCTCTCTTTGATAAGCGCATAAACTCAGTAAATAGTTTTGAGAATTCTGGCTGAGTAAAGTTTCCTTTCGATGAGCGAGTATCAACGATTATACGATAAGCCCAACAATTCTGCTCCAAGATACGATTAAGATATTCTCGTGTATTGGCATATCTACGTATACATTGAGTATAGTGTTTTTCTAAAAGCTTACGTTTATCACCTTCTGAAATTTGCTTTGAAAAGAATAAACCCCGTATATTCTGGATATTACTATTCAACCGACCTAATACAACAGAATCTACAGGCTGATTAAAGTTAAGGCCTTCAAGAATTATCGATTGAAAATTTTCCCACAAGATTAGGTCATCTAGGCTACGAAACCACCATGGTCGAAATCCACGATTACGAATTAAAAAATCAAGCTTATCCCAAAAGTTAAGATCACTTTTAATTTGAATCAACAGCGATAAATACTGATGACCTAGCTGTGTAGCAGTTGTTTGTATCTCTCTAGCATTCAAAAAGTAAGACTGCTGGATTAATCCCACCCTATTAAAAGCTGGATGTTGATTAGGCAACAAGGTTTCAATAAACATCTCAATTAGGAACAATAAGTCTCCATACTGTATTGGAAGCCCTTGCTCAGCACAAAATTCTTTATAGTAAATCTGCCCGACAAGCAGACGATCAGCCACACGTTTATCAAGATGATTGATATCCCATATCCCTTTGGGCGGTTTCCATGCCTGCAATATCTGCGCAAGATTTTTAGGCATAGGGCCTTTCTTAGGTACTACAGCTTGCCTGTTTATTTCAGGCAGTTGCCAATCCGAATGATAAAGGACCTCACTCACTTCAAAAGGCATTTTAGGATATATGAGCCTTGCAAATGAATCTATTTTAAAAAAATAGCTGAGTACCCAATACTTAAATTCTTCAATTCGTTTACACGAACTGACTCCAACATGTCCAACAGCATTTTTCTTAGCATGCGTCCTTACAAACTCATTTCCATTAATGACATCAATAGCATTATATTGACTAAAATCTCTCTTCAATAATTCCTGTAGACGAGCAATAATAGCCGCTTCCTGATCAATGCCATGACTTCTTAATATTAGAATACATGAAAGTTTTAAACCATTTTGATAATCATGCTCAAGTTTGGTATACGCACATAGCCAATATGGAATCGAATCACAAATAGCATTCTGGATATCAGCCCGATCTTTAAGTACTTGCTCAATCAAGCATTCTAAAGACTCATTCTCTAATGGATTCAGTGTACGCACAAACCGAACATCAAGAGCAAAGATATATACCTTCTGATGTATTGCCAAAAGCGTATCAAAATCCTTAAAAGCATGATTAATCTTCTCGACGACTTGCTGAGTCTGCTTTTCGGTATTCTCTATATATGAAGAAGTTTTCTGTACGTCTGAAAAGTAATTAATTAATCTCCAAGCTTTGTCGTATGTGAATTTTGAAAGCGACCATTGCTGCTTCCTCTCTTGCAGACCTTCGGAATTCAATAAAATCTGTTCAATACCAGAAGTAATACTTGGTAGATCAACTGCATCTTCTTTTAAAAAATGTTGATAATAAACCCAATTTAAACCCAACCAAAGATAGCTCATATCAAACATTTCACGCTCAAATCTCAGCGCATTAAAATAAACAAGAAATGAATGGTCAAGTTCAGCATGCATAGTCACATCAATGTCCAAATGAACCACGCGAGGCACGCTTCCAGATTTCAAATCCCCCACAAACTTTTCTAAGGCCCGGATAACCTGAACCGACTCTTTGTATAAACAAGGGCGCTGGTAAGCCGGATCACTCTTCAAGGAGTAATCTAACGCTTGCCAAATATAAGGAACTTTATTAAAAAGCAAACCCAATAGATCATCATTGTTAATTATTAAATTATAATTATCCATAGATACGTAAAAAAACTAGTCAATAGCTGATATTATCAGCTATGAAGTGATTTTTCTCAATAAATTAAATCCTATTAATCACATTATTTTACATCATTATTCAGTATTAATAAAATTAAAAATCACTATGAATAATATAGTTAATCTTCTTTCACTTTCAGACACACTCATTGGGTCTCATCTTTTGTGGAAAAATGGTTAATTATTTTATAAAATTCTGTTTAATTAAACAGAATTTAACCATGGTTTCATCATGAAAGAAGTGACTGTTATAGAGCTAAGCGAGCATACCGGTCTCTCAAGATCTAAGATTTACTACCTTATAAAAAAAGGCAAAATTATAATTTCAAATGGAAAAATAAATTTTGAAGATGCAATTCGGGTTATTACCGAATTAACTTTAAAAAAGAAAGAAAGTACAAATGAAGAAAATTTTAGACATATTTTCAACATGCTATATTTGCAAAATATTACCCTGCAAAAGCAGCTGGATTTAGCTTATGAACGTGAAAAAGTCTATCTT
>Ga0209727_1003468_pt1 | contig 10164 bp, 22 predicted proteins | sample RifGroC1_FD_183995 | JGI IMG/M metagenome (GOLD analysis project Ga0209727, IMG submission 183995) | Groundwater microbial communities from Rifle, Colorado, USA - Groundwater C1 (SPAdes) (version 2) | ecosystem: Environmental > Aquatic > Deep subsurface > Groundwater | place: Rifle, Colorado...
CAGGGCAAGCAATAACATTTAATTCTGTTTGTAGTTTACGCCCAGCATCTAAAGGAGAACCAATATTAGGATGGGCATTAGAGACAACAAATGAACCCAAAATAATTTTAATAAATCTCTTATCATTATTATTAAAACCCATTGTTTAAAGGAACTTAATGGATACCCCCACACAAAATACTTTAGAAACAGAAAACCAACAGCTTAAAGATAGAATCCTGCAAATGGAAAAAGAGTTGCTATTTCTTCTTCGGAAAAACTATGTATTAGAAAATCAAAAATACTCATATAATATTCCTTGCTGTGTGTGTTATGGAGTAGGATATTTTAAAGATAGAACAATATGCCCCGCCTGCAGCGGGCAGGGGAAAGTTACTATTTCCCCTTTATTTAGATTAGACAAAACACAATTAAATCATATAAAGGACTTTATCAAAACAGGAAATACTCAATGAAATATATAGTACATTTATCCAATTATTATACACTTAGACCTAATGAAAATTGTTTAGTAGAATTTAAAGATGATAAGATTACTCCAGTATTCAGCAGAACAATTGTAGTAGATGCTGAAAATGAGTTAGACGCTTCTATGAAAGCGCAAAAGATGGCTAAAATCACCTCTAAAAACTTTTTTATGGAAATTGAAACTTGTGAACCCCTTAGTGAAACAAGTCAAAAGACAAGCAAGGCTTTGGAATAAACAACCAAAAGCTACTAAAATTACTCCTATTAAAAAACTTTACAAGCGGGAACAAAAAAATGGCAGGCAAATTCTTTACAAAGCTTTCACAGATATGGAGCCAGATTAAACCTTTAATTCTTTCCAGTGCCTTAATCACATCAATAGTATTTTATACTTGGACGCAGGATATTAGTTATTTAATTCTTAGCTGTACCATAATAATTATTATAGAAATCAGGAGAAACAACCAATGTTAAATGTAGTATTTTATGGAGCTATGTTTTTCGCTTTTATTTCTTCATTAGTTGCTTTTATTGTTACAATAGACTTGGATTTTTTACTAATAATGTGGATTGTAATAATTACTATACAAATGGAGAAAAAACAATGAATTATTTCTTTACATCAGACCACCATTTTCACCACACAAATATTATTTCTTTATGCAACCGCCCATTTCAGAATGTAGAAGAAATGAACAAAGAGTTGATAAAGCGATGGAATGAAAAGATTACTACATCTGACATAGTCTACCACCTTGGTGATTTTTCCTGGTTGTCTCATATCAAAGCTATTTCAGATTTACTTAGCGCTCTTAACTTTAAGGAATTTCATCTGCTTATTGGCAATCATGAAAAACTGAGTTTCAATTCTAAGATTGCCAGTCTCTTTACTACTTATGCAACACATAGAGACATAAAAATTAATCACCAATGGATTACTATTTGCCACTATCCAATGAAACATTGGTATAAAGAAAACGCTGATTCCTGGAATCTGCACGGGCATTCCCATGGCCGAGACAGTAACCCCTTTCTGAATCAACTTGATGTTAGTGTTGATAATACAAACTTTTACCCCTTATCTTTTGATGAAGTAAAAAAACAAATTGAAATTAAAAATAGGAGAATAAGTTTAAAATGACACCAAAATTGCCAGAATTTAAAGTGGGGGATATTGTCTGTGAAAAGAATGAATATGAACTTTGGGGAATAGGGACTAGGAAAGTTCCAATGTTTCTTTTAATCCCCTTAGAAGTTCTTGCTATTGAAAACGATGATAATTTTAATGAGATTAAGTATAAATGTAAAATAGTAATTCATCCCCGCTATGATATAAACAATGAAGAAGATATGAAAGAGCTTCAGCAAAGAGAAGTTACCATATTTGAGTATCAAATACAATTGTTTTCAAATGTTAAAGATCAATATCTTCATACCTTTGAAAACTATACAGAAGCAATTAAAAAACAATTCTTTAATTGGGAATAAAAATGAAAACAAATCTTAAATTTAGCATTGGTGACAGAGTAAAAGTCACAAAACAAATTCTATCTAAGCATTTGACAGGCGTTCCCCCGGAAGAATATAATGAAAAAATGAAAGATGATTATTTTCCCATAGATACAAATATTATAGCAAAGAAGATATGGATAAAAAAAGAACTATCCGATTTTACCGGATACATCGTTGGCGCTACATATAGATACTTTGGGCATGTGAAAAAATATTATGATCCCCAATCTATGGAGGGAGGAAGATACTTAGACTCAAATGAAAGTATTTTAGTATATAAAATCAGAAAGTCTATGTGGAGTAAGAAGATAGAAGCAACAGAAGAAGATATTACTGTCTTATCTTATGCTAATACATCATTCACTTATGTATCACCGGAAGGGAAAGATACAAATGATGGTAAATCATGGGACTCCTCACTTAAAACCATAAGCAAAGCCATTAGACTTGGAAAAAAGCGTATTCAAATACGACAACCACATTATTAAAGGATAAAATAATGTTCGATATAACAAACATCAATCAACAGAAAAACTATGAGTACATCACCACAAGACTGCGGACATTTTTCAAGGCCCAAGGTTATACTGAAATGTATTGTCAAGGGTCTATGTCTATTCTTGCTGCCTGTGAAGACCCCGAAACAATAGTTCAAGTCATATTTAAAGGGAAAAATTTCCCCTTGCCACAAACTAGCCAAATGAAGTTAGAAGCAATTCTTTTGACAAACAAGGAAGCAGAAAAGATATTTTGTTTTACCACTTCTTATCGCAACGAGCCATTTCCTGTGCCCGGCAGACACGACACAGACCCATTTTTAATGTTTGAGTTCGAGGCATTGGGGAATATTGAGGACTTAGCCCAATTAGAAGTAGAATTGCTTTGGTATTTAGGATTTAATGAAAATCCAACTTATCAGGAATATAATTCCCTGTGTAAATTATATCAGACGGATACTTTGACTGATATTCACGAGGGTGTGATGCAAAGGGATTTTGGCGATGTAATTTCCTTATCTAAGTTCCCCCAAAGAAGTCATCCCTTCTGGAATATGAAACAGAACCCGGACGGCACTTACAATAAAATTGATGTGATTTTATATGGTATGGAAACCATAGGCAGTGCTGAGCGGTCTTGTAATCCAACGGGAATGCGAGAGAATTTTATGACCGTTTCCGAGGGGAAGTATGCGCAAAAGTTATTTGCAGAGTCTGGGCAAGACCGTGTTCTTAATGAACTGAATGAGTATTTAGTGTTACCAATGTTTTCCCGCTTCGGAGGAGGAATAGGAATAGGAAGATTGGAAAGAGCATTAATTCAAAAAGGAATCTTAAAATGACACCCTTATTCCATTATCTAAGAAGAGGACGACAGCCTTTTGCTATGCTGCTGGGCATAATGCAGGATGATCAAATCCACATCTCCTGGTCACGCTGTCATAAGAAAGACCAATTCTGTAAAAAGACTGCTAAGATAATTGCGGGTGAAAGGTTAAGCCAGCCGCCATTATCCCAAGAAATCCCACTACCAAAAAAAGAAATAGAGAATTTCAAAATCAGGTGCATCAAGTACTTTAAGCCAAATATAAATAACTTATTCACTATCAGAGGATAAATATGTTAGAAGGAACAAAAATATTATCAGAGGGTAAAAGGAATAAATTAGAGATATTTCCTATAAACGGAAAAATCCAAATTGAATTACGAATTGCAGATCAAGAAATTGAAATAGAACAGACAGAAACAGGGTTTGATGTTCTTTATCTTATGCCTAATGAATCATATCACCATGTATCCTATTCTAATACTATTGATTTAAACAAAGATTTAAAAAGATGGCTTACTACTAATTTTCCTTTTGGAGTATAATATGCCGGAAACAAACAGTACATTAAACAAGATAGACGCCTGGAGTGGAACACATCTATTTGGAAGCTTTACTCTAACCATTTTGTTTGCTTTAATCTTCACAGCATTCGATGCTTGTATCTTAGCTTTCTGTTTAGGGTATTTATGGGAATTGAATGATAACAGACATGAAAAGTATAGACAAAAACACTCCGCAGCACACCCAAAACTTGACAGCTTATTCGACCCCAGAGGCTTCAGCTGGATGGATTTACTACTGGATTTAATAGGTTGTTTCTCTGCTTTCCTTTGTTTAAGAGGTTTAGTATGACTCCTTTCCCATTTGAAACACTTATAAGAGTAGGACTAACTAAAGAAAGAATTGAAGAAATTCAAATTCCCATCAATATCTTCTATTCGGATTTAACTCCCATAGAACAGGAGATATTACTGCTTAAAAAGAAGCTGAATGAAATAATAAGGATATTAAATGGATAAAAAATTTCTATTTCAGCAAATTAACTATATTTCCCAATTACAAGAGAATTGGGATAATGATAATGCTAAACCAGTTAGCAAAAAAACTATACAACACCTTATTCCTATTATAGAAAATTTGATAGAACATTTATCCAACAATAACCTAAAACCAAAATTCAATATCTATCCTACGGTAGAAGGTGGAATATTATTTGAGATTCAAGATATAAACAAAGTAGAATTAGAATATTCCCCAACTAATAATTGGTTTATCATTTATAGTATCCCGGAATCAAAAAAGTTTGAAGAAGTTACTTCTAAAGCATTAGACTATAAAAAAATTACCTTATGGTTGTCAAATAAAATTAAATTGAGTGAAATATGAAGAGTAAAAAAGAATATTACCACATCTGCCCACGATGTAAAGTCAGATTAGGTTATACAAATCCACAACAATGTATCTGTCATCTTACCTGGGTAAAGAAAGATGACGAATGGGAGACAATTACCATATCAAACTCTACAGCAGAACCATTTGAATATTTTTTAGATAAAAATCCCTAGGAGAAATTAATTTTCTAATCTGTTTTTTATTATCTATTTATTTTATCTATATTTAGCATTTTCCCCTATAAAAAGAAAAAAATCCCCCTGGGGAAATATTTTAAAACAGTTTTCAATTTTTATTATTTCTTTATTTTTATTGTATTTAACTTTTTTTGCTTTAAGAAAAACATCAAAAAATCACTGATTTTTGCCCCAGGGGATTTTTTATTTTCATACCTTTTTAGATGGTTCAAGCTTAAAACATTTTTTAGAAATTTTCCCCCAGGGAATATTTTATTTTTACCATTTTTTCTACCATCTAAGCTTAGCCTACAAATTCAGAACTTTTCACTAAGGAGATTTTTAAAATGACAGAAAGAACACTAGAAGAAGTCGATGCAGACATAAAGCGTAGAGTAGAAATGTTACCTAAAATGAGCTCCAAAGAGTTTAATATGAAATGGCGTTTTTCTTACCACAATGGAATGGGTATGATAGATAAAAAACTATTAAGAAATAGCGATGAATTAGACAATGACTGTGTGGGATTAGACAAGGATAATACTTTAATAGCAGAGGATTAGAAAAATTTGATATATGGATATGAATGGATAGACAATGGATAGAAAAACTACTATACATTTGTCATTTGAAATAAAGCTAAATGTGATAAATATGTGATAATACTTTAATAGCAGAGGATTAGAAAAATTTGATATATGGATATGAGGTAATATACCGAATCCACCCTTTTTCTGTTTTTTCGTCCGCCTCGTATTCATATATATACATATCTACATTCTTGTATATCCCTATTTTATATCTACATATATACATATCTGTTATCCCATACCTATCCTGAACTGGCACGCTATTTGGTAATTGGCAAAAGTTTGTGAAATAACAATACATACTTCTATGTATTTTAAGCTTAAATTACAGCTAAAAAGTGTATAAAAAATTATACACTTAAATTTTAAATTTAAGCTTAAATATGTGTTTTTCTACATACATAAGGAATCCATGTGTTTTAAGCTTAAAAATAGCTTAAATTAGGTTATGTGGTATATACTTTGGGACATATGTGTTTTTTGGATTAACTACTGAACATTTGTCATTTGAAGTAAAGCTAAATGTGATTTAAGATGTGATGTATAAATTAAAATAAATATTGACATAGTTATGTTGTTATCTACATATCTATTAGTGTATGAAATAGCTGATGCGGTCGAGGCAGAGATTGAACTCTAAATTGACTATATATGTAGTTATCCACATAAGTATATATGTAGATGTATGTATGAGTCGGTTGATGCCCGTGCCCGTGCGTCTATACAAGCATAAGATAAGCTTAAACAGCTTAAGCAGGTATTAGCTATAGGCTAAAAAACAAGCATAGGCTATACTTAAATCAAAAAATATGAAGAGGTCTGTATGAAACTATAACCTTGATTCTGCGTTTAACCTGAAGCCTCCCAGAGCCATACATTTGAAGAAGCATATATGTATATGATTGTTAAGTGTAGTTAAATCATAGACTTATAAGATGTTTTAAGCTTAACAAGCTTAAAACTATATTAGATTATACCTATCTTATTGTTTTTATTAGATATAAACTTTCTTTTAACTTGTTTCTAACTTTCGGTATTTATTAGACTTAAACTAAAAATCATAATGTAGTTTATTGTTTTAACTATACATAACATCTATATACATATTCAGATTAGTATATAACTACTATGCAAAGTTTGCACTTTTTTTGTTAAGCTTAGTTAGGATTAAACATATTCAGGTTATTGTATAACATATGCAAAGTTTGCATTAAAAATAAAATAAGCTTGATTAAGCTTAAAATAACTAACTTTCGGTATTTATTAGACTTAAACTAAAAATCATAATGTAGTTTATTGTTTTAACTATACATAACATCTATATACATATTCAGATTAGTATATAACTACTATGCAAAGTTTGCACTATTTCCCTTGTTTTTTTTCCTAAATTTACACTATGTTTTTTTTTCAAGTCTATAAAAAACAGCACCTAAACAAAAACTGAATATGAAAGTGAAAGGTAAAGTGCAAGAAAACATATATGAATCTTGCACTTTCGTTATTTGCAAGTCCATAAAAAACAACACTTTACGCCGATTGGCACGCTTGTAGCTATAAGCAGGGGCAGGGGCAGGTGGATTATTGTTCATTAACATTACTATATATAATTTATAACTTGAAAGTGGTCTTAAGCTATATTAGCAGACTAAGTAAAGCTTAAAGAAGTATAGTAATGAATGTCTGAAGTTAGTTCTTTGAGAGATAAAAAATCCTATTATTAGCAGGGCGCCTGGAATATATAGGAAGTAAAGATAACAAGCAGGGCTCTATAGCACTACTTAGAACGCAAATTTTGGCTGGAATGAGTGGGTAGTGTGAATAGCATACTTGTTAGACTGAAAAGTAACCTATAGTATTACAAATCTAAATGGAGCAGTCGATTAGAGTTGAAATCCTAATCATAGAGTATTTGTATAAGAGGTATAAGCTGAAAGGTTAAAAGTGTCAAGTTGGCTGGTGTATGCTATTCAGTTTTTAGCTTGTTTTTAAGCAACTGACTTTATTCTTATATTGTAGTTGAAATCTATTAACTTCAGTGTAAATAAGTTAATAGACTACAAATACACATATCACATTTTCATATATATGAATTGAAGTGATGTGTAGCTTGTGAGAGGTAAATAAGGATAAAGATTTATACAGGTACAGGTCAACTTGATTAAGTTTAAAAATTAAGATATAGTCTAAGAGATAAGTGATTAATCACTTAGACGCTAAAAAATCCTATACTATGTATAGGTATTTGTTTAAACAAGTTGTAAATATTAGATTTAGAAAAATGGAGTATCAATGTCAAATTTGTTCACCATTACAGACAAACACTGCAATGCAGTGCAGTCTGAAATCGCAGCGCAGTCAAGAAAATTATTGACTGAATTACAAATTAAGGAATTCACTGAGGTTCGACTCTACGCAGAATCGCAAGCGCAGAAGCGAGTAGAAATCGTGAATTCGCTTCCGGCAGGAAAAAATCGCAAGAAAGCGGTAAAGGTATTACAAATCGAAACAATAGCCGGAATCAAGGCAATCCAAGCGAAATACCGAGTCGGCGCCGCAGTGAAACAATTAGCAGCGGGAGAAATTAAGGGGACGGTCGGCAAGTATTTTTTCATTGCCGATTTAACCTCGGAGGCCTTTTACAGGAATCACCAAGCGGACATATCTGATTTAATGGATATGACGGTCGGAGAAATTCTGAAAAATCGGTTTATTCCTGAATCCATAGCTAAAAAATTGGATTTAGTTTCACTTCAGAATGCGCCGGCGTCGCTAACTTTAAACCGAATTCGGCAGATTGTTCAGGGTGAAGTCAATCCTGAAGTCGGAGTAAATCTTGAATCACCCGGTCAAGTTCTGCTTGTTTTAAAACAGGAACAGGAAAAACATCAAGCGAAAGCGAAAGCGGCAGCGGCAGCGAAAGCGAAAGCGAAAGCGAAAGCGAAAGCGAAAGCGGCAGCGCCCGTTATATAAATTTGTTTTAACCTTATCAAAAACTGTAGTCAAGTTAGTTAGACTTGACTACAGTTTTTTTTTATACAAATTTGTTATATACTCGTACGGACTTTCGTCCAAAAGTATGTTTTAGGTCGAAATTCGTCTATATATGTAAAGTTAGTCGAAATTCGTCTTACTTTCCACTTTCGGTCGAAAGTCCGTGCCGAAGAAAGTTTGTGAAATTTTTAGTAAAAAATATATAAATATATGAATGTGTATCTTCATATTCAAAAATTCACATATTTGAATTTGAAAATGTTTCCGGGGAGTGTCCGGGAGTTTTTTCAAATTCATTTATAAAAGTGGAATTAATATTTCATTAATATCTAAGAGGAAAAAATGAAAAACCCATGTAATAAGTGTATATGTTCTAAAGATAAAGCATTGTGTAAAGAATATTTACTTTATCTAATTGGACTTGATTTTTATTCTGTAAATATGTATGGAACATTATTTGAAAAATGTTCCATTGACCAACAAAACTTTATTCTTGAAAGGTATGAAAGATGATACATCAAAAAGAAATTATGCAATTATTTTCCCGCTTTGGATTTTGCCCAGTTAAACGGCAATTTTCCAAAGGAAATCATAAAATTGGGAATATCCCTGGAAACAAACACAGGGATTTATATATAAAAGGTGGAGTGAATTGTATAATTCAAGGGGATACTCTTTATAATCCTACTTTAGGAAAAAAGATTTTGTTTTTCCCTAAATCATTTTGTGTTATTAGTTGGAGGGGCAGGGAATTATTTATGAATAACAAAGTAAACTTTCAAGATTTACAAGCAATAATTTCTTAGGAGAATTGTGAAAAATACAATCCAAACATTTTTGCTAAATCAAAGCGAGAAAATATTCTCCTAATGATAACGAATGAAAGCAGGAATTGCAAATATCAATTAGAGGAAAAAATGTTACACAATAATTGGAATTGCTTTGGAAAATTTATCATTTTCCGTATTTTTGCCCCAAAATTTCATATTGATTGGGATTTTGGATTTAGGATTTGGAATTATGGTCCCCTGTATTCCAAAAACCTTCACATTTATTTTTTCACATTTTCGGTAATTCTTCATGAATTCCGATTTCACAACTCTAAATACACATTTTAGGAGTAATTTATGCAAGAGAATCACACACATCACTTCAACCGAGTTTTTAAATCGGTTGATATTCGTACCGGAGCGGACATTATTGTAGAAAGATGTCCGTGCGGAGAGGAAAAATATAAATCCGGGGATAATAATTCTCCGGTATTCTTTGTAATCCCTGACCCAAATTATTCAGTTGAGAGTTCAGGATATAAATCATTAAATAAAGGAGGAAGAATTTTCTAAAATGATAATTAATAACTTTTAAAATTTGGAGTAAAAATGGAGTTTATTGTTTGTCTTTACAACAAAGCTGGATATATGTTATCTTCGGCCACTTTTTCAGATTTTAATCTTGCATCTGAATTTGCGAGGTCAAAATCTTCCTGGGATAATTATTCCACTTTGGAAATAATTTCCAGAAAGTTAGTTCTGACATTCCGCCATTTAGAATTAACTGAAATCAATTCGGTGGATTTTATTAGCTAATAATCTTCTTGTATTTCCTTCCTGTACCTTCCTAAGTTTTTGATAGTTTTCTTATCAAAAAAACTATCATTATGGCAATAAAACTTTTAATAAAGTTACCTGATACCATAAAAAATAATA
>Ga0209727_1003471_pt1 | contig 10150 bp, 8 predicted proteins | sample RifGroC1_FD_183995 | JGI IMG/M metagenome (GOLD analysis project Ga0209727, IMG submission 183995) | Groundwater microbial communities from Rifle, Colorado, USA - Groundwater C1 (SPAdes) (version 2) | ecosystem: Environmental > Aquatic > Deep subsurface > Groundwater | place: Rifle, Colorado...
GCAAGCGGAATAACTGAAGAGGAAGCCAGCATCCAGCATCCAGCAGCTCCGTGACCGCGAAATTTTCTCTTCCTGCTGGATACTGACTACTGACTACTGGAACCTCAGGTGATTCACCTGATTTACAGATCAGGAAAACCGTGCTAATCCAATCCTGTTATAGAGTTGCTAATCCAATCTAGGCTTCCTGAATTCTAGGGAAACCCGGGTGTTAGCGGCTGTGTACGCTGAATCCGGCGATTGGAGGGTTGCATGCGGTATCGGGAAGCGTTTTCGTTGTACAAGCGGACGATGAAGTCGGGAAAGCATGTCTATTACTACATGACCTACGATGAGCTGGGCAATAGGGTGTGCGGGCATTCGACGGGGAAGCTGACGAAGACCGAGGCGCGCAACCACTGCCACAGGCTGCTGCGCGAGGGGCGGCTGATTCCCGAACAGGGGAAGATACCGACTTTTAAGGAGTTCGCGAAGGGCTGGTGGGAATGGGGCACCTGCCCCTACCTGCTCCGCCGGCAGGCACGCAGGGCCATAACCGAGGCATATGCGGATTCCAGCAGAAGTACCTTGAATAATCACCTCATCCCCAAATGGGGGAATATGCGCCTGGACCAGATCAATGAAATACAGATCGACGAGTGGCTGATTTCGTTCAAGGGCAAGGGGCTGTCGAACAAGTCGGCGAATTGTTTTCTGGGCGTGCTGTCCGTGATGTTGGGCGAGGCGGTACGGCGCAAGATCCTAAAGGTGAACCCGGTCCAGTTAGTGGCGAAACTAAAACTGGATCCGCACGAGGTGGAGATCCTGACGCCTGCCGAAGTCCGGAATATTTTCCCTCAGGACTGGAGAGAGGTCTGGGACGACTACGAAACGTACCTGGTGAACAAGCTGGCGGCGTGCACTGGGCTCAGGATAAGTGAGGTCCTGGGGCTGAAGGGCGAGTTCTTGTTCGACGGGTATCTTGCCGTAACTGCCCAGTTCAACAACTACGGCTACGTGGATACCAAGACGCACAAGGCCCGGAACGTACCGCTTCCGAAGGTACTGGAGAAAGAGCTCGCCGTGCTTAAGGAGCGGAACGGCAACGGGTTTGTCTTCGCACTGCCCGGCAAAGACAGGCCGATCGGCAGGAACCATGTGGTCCACGAGTACTACAGTGCCCTGGAAAAGATCGGGATCGTAAAGGCGGAGCGGGAAAAGAGGCATCTGAACTTCCACAGCTGGCGACATTTCTTCAACACGACTCTCAGAATGGCGAATGTGGCGGACAGCAAGGTGATGGCGGTGACCGGACACAGCTCGATCAAGATGACCGAGCACTATACCCACTTCAAGAACACTGAGTTCACCGACGTGCGCAAAGTGCAGGAAGACCTGCTCGGCGACGGGACCATCACGGCGGTGGCTGCGTCCGAAAAATCGGAACAGGAGCGGTCCGCTTCCTGAGATCCTGAAAGACCTCCGGTCACGAAGGGTGCGGCATGGTATTGCCGCGCCTTTTTTATAGCCCTCCTCCCGGGTATAGACGAATATCTCTAAGAATTCCCTCAAAATTCGCAAAAACTCAGGTGGTTCACCTGATACCCAAATCCGGAAACCCATCCTACGATTTCCCCGACGGGGGAAGGAGTGGCCATGGAACGCTTGTTGACGATCGCGGAAGTCGCCGATCTGACGAGGCTCACGGTTTCGACGATCAGGAAACACGTCTGGAAGGAGACGATGCCCTTCGTGAAGCTGGGTGCGGCGGTGCGGTTCCGGCCTGCGGAGATCGAAGCCTGGGTCCAGGAACGGATGCGCGGATCGGTCGACGCCGGGATGGGCAACGCGGGACCGGCTTCCGTCGTATCGGGTATCAGCGGGCCGGACAATGACGGCCTCGGCGCGTTCGGGGTGGGCGCGTAGCGATGAGGTTCACCGGACTTCCCGCAGCGGGAGCGGACGGAATGCAAGCGGGAACCGCAGACACGGACGGCGCGCGGCTGGGGGGCGGCGCGAAGTCCATGGACTCGGTGATGGACGAGGCGTTCAGGGACCTGATGCCGTTCGAGAGCTGGGAGAAGATCCCGGGGGAGTCTCCGCAGGCGTTCGCGGCGTTCTGCGCGTTCCGGGATTTCGGACCGGAGCGGAACATCAAGAAGGCGATGGGAGCGGCCGGAGTGGAGTTCCGCCGCTACGACGTGTGGCGGAACTGGTGCACGAAGCACCAGTGGTTCAAGAGGGCGGGCGATTACGATCTGCATCTGGACCGGCTGAAGAGGGGCGAGAGGGCGAAGCTGCTGGCGGACCGGGAGGCGGTGTACCGGTCCATAACCGAGCGGATGCTGGCGATGGTCGGGAAGCGGATCGACCTGATGCAGGCGGGCGAGCTGACCCAGGCGAATGTGATGGAGTGGCTGAAGGGGTCCATCGACATCGAGAGGGCGATCCTGGAAGACGGGCAGAAAGCGGACGAAGGCGCCGGGGCGCCTTCCAAGCAGCTGGAGATCCGCTTTTCAGCGGATTTCGACGGAGCCTGAGAAATGGCGCTCATGGCGTTCCGGCCGACGAGGGTGCAACGGGCGGCCCTTCTGCTGGTGAAGTCGGGGGCGAAGCACGTGCTCCTGTTCGGTGGTTCGCGGAGCGGGAAGACGACGGTGCTCGTGATGGTGGTGGTGTATCGCGCCGTCCGCTTCGCCTCGAGCCGGCACCTGATATGCCGGCTCCGGGCCAAGGACGCGCGGTCGTCGGTGCTCCGTGAAACCCTGCTGCCGTGGCTGGACCGGACCGTCGGGACCGGCAACTACGCGTTCCACGTACACGAGAATTTCGTAGCCCTGCCCAACGGATCGGAGATCTGGATCGGAGGCCTCGGTGACCGGGAGCAGGCGGACAAGATCCTGGGCCACGAGTACAACACGATCTATTTCAACGAGGTGAGCCAGCTTTCCTACGTGGCGGTGACGACGGCCTATTCGCGCCTGGCGATGAAGATCCAGGGATGCCGGAACCTTTTCCTGTACGACTGCAATCCGGGAAGCCCGCTGCACTGGGCCTACAAGCTTTTCATCCGGAAGACCGAGTTCGCCACGGGCAAGCCGCTGGCGAAACCCGGACTGTACACCTCGATGATCCTGAACCCCTCGGACAACATCGACCATCTCCCGGACGATTACATCGCCGACATCCTTGATGCGCTGCCTGAAAAACAAAAAGCCCGCTTCCGAGACGGGCTCTGGGTGAAGGCCGAGGGAGTGGTCTACGAGAAGTTCGAGGAAACGATGATCCTGGACGAGGACGGGTTGCCGGACACCTTCGACCGCTACGCGGCGGGACAGGATTTCGGGCTGAACATCACCAATGTGAAGGTCGGTTTTGTTGGCAGGAGCGTCTACGTCACCGCCGACCACGGCGCCTACAACATGACGACACAGACCTTCAACGAGGAGCTGACATCCCGGGGCTGGTACGCGGACTGCTTCCCGACCTACTGCGATCCTGCGGGGGGCGAGCGGATACAGGAGATCACCGGGGGCGTGAAGGCGAACAACGCGGTGGAACCGGGGATCGACTACCTGAACGCCAAGATCGAGCGGGGGGAATTCTTCGTCAGCGCGCGCTGCGCCGGGGTGCTGTCCGAGATCTGGGATTACTGCCGGGACGACGACGGACAGATCGTGAAGGTCAACGACCACTACATGGATGCCCTGCGATACGCGGTGTTCTCGGCCGCCCAGGACGGGGTGGTGCTCCAGTGAATATTTTTACGAATTTCCGGAGCGGAACGAAGCAGAGAAAAGAACGAGGCCGTATTGGGAGTGGGAGTTTTTTTAAGGGTGTACGGAAGGCCCTGCTCTCCTTCACGGAAACCATGGAGAAGGAATGGGACGAACCGTTCGGCGAGGGCGAGCCTCCGGTGCGTATCGATCCCTACCTCTGCCATGCTTGGGTGAACATCGCGGTGGGACTGCTGATCCGCAACGTGGCCCGCGCCGAGTTCATGATCGTCCGCGACGGCGAGAAGGTGAACCGTGGTCCGGTGTTCGACCTGTTCCGGGATGTCAATCCGAACCTGTCCCGCTTCGATCTCTGGAAAGAGACGGCGGCTTGGTGGCTCCTGGAGGGCGAGGCGTTCTGGTGGTTCGGCGCCGACTACTCAGGCGGCATCCCGAAAGAGCTGTACGTGCTGGATCCGCGCAGATTGAACTCCGAGCGGGAAGTGACGGCGGGCCGTGGGCGGCGCTGGTTCTACCGGACCGACAACGAACTGGTGCCGATCCTGTCCGACGAGCTGGTCCACTTCCGCGACTGGAATCCCTGGAACGCCGAGCGGGGGGTGAATCCCCTGATCGCGCTGGCCCTGGAGATCGAGCAGGACTACTTCGCCAATCGGGCGAACTCCCAGCTCCTGAAACACAACGCGATCCCGCAGGGGATCCTGAAGACAGAACAGACGATCAGGCCCGAGGAGGCGGACCAGCTGGAGCGGCGCTGGGAGAACAAGTACGGCGCGGCGACGGGGAACCGGAAGATAGCGGTGCTGGGCAAGGGGACGGAGTTCCGGCCCCTGTCCTTCACGCCTGAGGTGGTGAAGCTGTTCGAGCTGAAGCGGTGGAACCTGTACACGATCCTGGCCAAGTACGGGATACCGCCGCGGGTGGCCAACCTGAGCGACAAGGGTTCGACCCTGTCGGGGCAGGACACCAAGGAGCAGCACGCGGCGTTCTGGAAATACACGATCGTGCCGCTGCTGAAACAGTTCGAACAGATCGCGGAGACGGCCTTCTTTGCGAGGCTTGGCCTGAAGGAACGGGGGACCTTCGACCTGTCGCAGATACCGGAATTGCAGGAAAGCGAGGACGAACAGAGCAGACGGGATATCGCCGAAATCAACGCGGGCTTGAAGACGATCAACGATGTGCTGCGCGAACGGGGGAAAGAGCCGAAGGAATGGGGCGATGTCTGGTACCGACCGAAAAACATCATTCCGACAAAAAAGGACGGAGACGAATGAAAAACGCGGACATTCTCCTGGCGAGCCGGTCGGGCGTGATATGCACGCTCATCACGCACCTGATGTGGCAGCGCTTCTATGAGAACCGGGTGAGCGCCGTCGGCGACGAGGACGCGCTTGAAGCCCGTCTTGCAAAGGGCAAGCCCGACCTCCTGTTCCTGGAACGCAACTTCGCGGACGACGGGACGGTGGCGCTGACCGCGCGCCTGTCGCGGAAATTGCACGGGTTGCGCATCGTCGTCTTCGCGCTGGACGATTGTCCGCCACGGAACGCCGCACTGTTCATAAGGCGGGGCGCGGAGAGCTTCATAAGTTTCCGTTCGACCATCAATGAGCTGGACAGGGCGGGAACCCTCATCATGAACGGCAAGCGCTACCTGCCTGCGCCGGTCAAGGCGGCCCTGTCGCACCGGGAAATGATGCCGGAAGCTCGGGGGGCGCTGACCAAGCGCGAGAAGGACGTGGGGCGCCTGATCGCCGGCGGACTTTCCATCCCGCAGATCGCGGCGGCGCTTTCCCTGAGTCCGAAGACGGTGGACACCCACCGCGGCCGCCTGTACGAGAAGACAAACAGCCAGAAGCGGAGCGAGTTCGTCGCCTACGCGATGAGGACGGGCCTTGTGCCCGGGGAGGATGAATGCTTGTCAAATTGAACAGCCGAGGCGGAAAGGTGTTCGGCGTTGATCCGGGAACCCTGCGCGGGATGGTGAAGGGCATCACGAACAAGCGCGGAGAGCTGAATGAACGGATGGAGCTGTACGTGGAGACACCTCTGGAGGCTTCGGTTCCGGAGACCGGTGAGGACGGGACTCCGTGGAGGCTGTCGACCTTCGACCTGGACCGGTTCGACGAGCGGATAGACCCCGCCGGCTGGGAGCTTGAGCGCTACCTGTCCAACCCCGTGGTTCTCTGGGCCCACGACCATGCGCAACCGGCGATCGGCACATGCCGGGATCTCCGGGCCGACGGGAAAGGACTCAGCGGGAGGATCGTGTTCAACGAACGGGACTGGGATCCGTTCGGCTGGGCGGTGGGCGAACGGGTGCGGCGCCGGGTGATCCGCGCCGGCTCGGTCGGTTTCCTCGTGAAGGAAGTGGAATTCCCCGACAAGAAGGGCGCCGAAGACGGGACAACCCTCATTTTCCGCCGGCAGGAACTCCTTGAATTCTCGATCTGCAACGTCCCGGCAAATCCCTGGGCGGTGGCGGGCGGGGAAAGGGAAGACGAGAAGATGATCGAAGGCTACCTGGAATTGACGGAAGGCAACATGGCCGCGGGAGAAAGGAAGCGTTGCGGCTTCTGGATCGGGATTTTTGAAGGAGGAAGTGAATGAGAATAAATGTGGGAGAACTGAAGGCGGCGCTGAAGACCATGCTGAAGATGGAAAGCACGGGCTTCACGGACGAGGCCAAGGCGAAGGCGTACTTCCAGGAGAAGGAGCAGCTCGTCGAGGACATGATCGAGGTGATGGCCCTCACTGAGGAGGCTCAGAAAAGCGAGATGGCGGCTCTTATGGAAACGGTCAAGCAGTTGCGGGGCGAGATCAAGACCCAGGCCGCCTACCCGCGCGAGCTGTCCAGGAAGGAGCTCACCTACCGCCTCGGGAAGGCGATCGCGGCGGCGTGGACAGGAAACCATGCCACGCTGGCCGAGCTGTCTTGCACACCGAACATGAAGACGGAGAACTGGACAAACCCGAAGGATGTTTCCTGGACCGTGGACAAGGGCTGGAAGGTGGAGAAGGCGGCCCTGGGCGAGCCCATGGGCAACTTGGCCACCAACGACCAGTACCTGATCAACCCGATCTACGAGACGGAGATCATGACCGACGCGCGGAAGAAATCGGTGATGATGCCCCTGGTAAAGCACAAGCCGATGATGGGGCCCTCCATTTTCCTGCCGAACCACGACCGCGGCGGAGTGGAGCTGCACTGGCTGACGGCCTATGGCCAGCAGATCACCGGGAGCAAGCCGAAGGGAGCGACCCGGGTGGAACTGAAGGCCTACACCCTGGCAGGCTTCATCCCCTGGTTCGACGAGTTCGAGGAAGACGTGTTCACCGACCTGGGGACCATGTTCATGGAGGAGTACGCCGACGCGTACGGGCAGGAGTTCGACAAGCAGTGCCTGACCGCCGCCGCCGCGCCCTTCACCGGCGCGATGAAGGCCGCGGGAGTATCCACTGTGGCGATAGGCGGCACGACGCCAAACCTCATCACCTGGAAGGACTTCCGCGACGCGGTCTACAAGGTTCCGGCCGAAGAGCGGAAGGATTGTTCCTGGTTCCTCAGCGAGACGGTCCTGAACCATATCACCAACATAGAGGACGACAACGGGAGGCCGATCTGGAGGGCTCCGACGGAGGCGATGCCGGGGAAGCTGGACCTGTACCCCTACCACGAGTGCGCGGTATTGCCGCAGTTCGTGGACATCGTGGCCGACACGCCCTTCGCGATCTTCATGAATCCCAAGCGAATCCAGCACGGCAACCGGAAGGGGATAGAGCTGAAGAAGTTCGACGGGACGACGGAGAGCCTTGAGTACGGGGAGCTGTTCCTCCGCTTCCGGAAGCGGGACGGCTTCCTCGTGACCCGGCCCACGGGGAACATGGTGGTGCTGAAGACGGCGGCGGCGTAGAGGAGGAAGAAGAAAGGCCGTCTCCGGAGGAAGGGGACGGTCATATTATATTCTCAAATTTCGATCCATTCAGGTAACCTATCAGAATTAATGCGATTGCTGATGCTTCTCTATATAGCGATGTAAATAACGATATTTCTCCCGTTGTTCTTCAAGCTCCAGAATACGCAATGCAATTCATCTATAGCCGAGATGATAATTTGCCCATAATCACTTTGACAGTAGGGAAATTGATAGGATAGTATATGCTGAATGCCAGAAGACATTTTAGCCTAAGTAGTAAGTACATATAATTCAAAACGAATATGATCAGGAGAGGTCCCATGCCGATAACCCCTGTACTTGACCTTCCCCGTCTCGGCCTCAATGCCTATATCCGCTCCCGCTGGGGAATCATCACCAACGTAGAACCCTTCGATACCCGAGGGCCTGAGGGCGTCCTGCATCTTGTGACAATAGAGTATGGTGCAGCCGACGGCGGGGGAGATGATACGGTCGTCTGGGAACGTGAGGCAGACGCGCGGGTCCTCGAGATCTCGAAGATAGGCGACCTCTCCAGTACCAAGCCGATGGATCCCGATGACCATGCGGCGATGATCTCGGCTGCCCGCTGGAACGCCCTGACTCCCTTCTTGTCACCCTACTCCCCCACGGAGAGGGCGAAGAACCTCGCCTCCAGTCCGCTCTTCGGCGCGGTTCAGGGGGAGGACTACCAAATGGTCCCCCTCCTCCAGGCGCTCTCGATGGAGCGCATATCGCTCCTCCTCGCGGATGACGTAGGCCTTGGAAAGACCATCGAGACAGGACTCATCTTGACCGAGCTCCTCCTCAGGCGAAAGATACGGCGAGTACTCATCCTCACCCCCGCGAGTCTCAAGGCGCAGTGGAAAGAGGAGATGAAGGAGCGCTTCAGCCTCGGCTTCGACGTCGTCGATCGCGAGGAGACCGCCCGGTTCCGCCGTAGTCAGGGGCTCGAGGCGAATCCGTGGCGACTTCTTCCGCGAATAATAGCGAGTTACTACTACCTCAGGCAGCCGGACGTCCTCGAGCAGTTTCTGTCGACATGCCGCGACGCTGTGAGACCAGGTGGAGAAGGCGGCCGGCTTCCTTGGGATCTGCTTATCGTGGATGAGGCTCACAACCTGATGCCTGTTCCCTTCGGCGAAGAGTCCGATCTTACGAAGATGCTCAGGGAAATAGGTCCCTACTTCGAGCACAAGCTCTTCCTCACCGCGACTCCCCATAACGGACATACAAGAAGCTTCACGGGGCTGCTCGAACTCCTTGATCCCGTCCGCTTCGTCCAGAAGAGCGAGCTCTCCGAGAATGAGCGCACCCTCGTAAAGAGCCTCGTCATAAGGAGACTGAAGCGGGAGATCAATGCCCAGGATAGGGCCGCAAAGCGTCCGCAAAGATTCGTCGACCGGAGCGTATCCCCGGCGCCGGTATACCTCAACCCTGCCGAGGTTCGGCTCTACGAAGCCTTCGGTGAGTTCCGCGGCTCCATGAAGAAACTGGTCAGGTCAGCGGGGATCGAAAAGAACAGAGTAGGCGCGTTCGCCGTCGAGATACTGGCAAAGCGCCTCCTATCTTGCCCCTTCGCCTTCGCGGACTCCTGGTTCAGGATGGTGGCCAACCTTCGTGATGACACTGGAGGGAGCGAGCTTGATTCTCCGTCAGAGATGGCCAATGAGGCAGCCGTCAAGAGAGCCAAGCGTGACCTGGATAACGAGACAGAAGACGATCAGGAAAAGAACTCGCGCGAGGGCTTCGCGAGCGCGACGGTTGGTGCCTGGCTCAAGCCGTGGGCATCGCAGCTGAAGGGTGAGATAGATGCTATAGGCGACGCGATCTCAGGCCTGGGCATCAAATCCTCGGATCCTATAGCCGCACCTGAAGATAGCCGAATTGAAAGGCTCATCGAGACGATCGATGGCGAACTTCGAGAAGGTGGCCTTTGGCGAGATGACGAGAGGATGATTGTCTTCACGGAGTACAAGACAACGCTCGACTATCTGGCAGCCAAGCTTGGAAAGCGCTATCCGGAAGGGAGCAACCGGATTGCTCTTCTCTATGGAGGAAGCGACCCGAGCATGAATGCGGAGCGACGCGAGGAGATCAAGCGTCGATTCAACGACCCAAGTGATCCAGTCCGTCTTCTCCTGGCCACGGACACCGCGAGCGAAGGACTCAATCTTCAGGCGACTGCCCACCGAGTATTCCACTTCGACATTCCATGGAACCCTTCCAGGTTGGAGCAAAGGAACGGCCGCCTCGATCGGCATGGCCAGGCGCGCAACGTTGTCGTCTATCACTTCACCTGCGAGCAAAACCTGGATCTTGCCTTTCTTGCCACTATCGTCGAGAAGGTCCAGCAGATACGTGAAGATCTCGGGTCCATGGGAGAGGTCTTCGATCGGGCATTCCAACGCCGCCTCCTGGACGGAGAGGAAGTCCGAACGGTAGTCAGCGATCTCGAGCTCGATATCAAGCGCCGTCAGACGCGCATCAATGTCCCCT
>Ga0209727_1003474_pt1 | contig 10137 bp, 8 predicted proteins | sample RifGroC1_FD_183995 | JGI IMG/M metagenome (GOLD analysis project Ga0209727, IMG submission 183995) | Groundwater microbial communities from Rifle, Colorado, USA - Groundwater C1 (SPAdes) (version 2) | ecosystem: Environmental > Aquatic > Deep subsurface > Groundwater | place: Rifle, Colorado...
TCACAAGATTATAGCAGAGAGTAGTAAAAACTCTTTTCCCCATCACCCATTACCCATTTACTCCGCTAGTGCTAGAATAGGCCAGAGTGGACTGGCTTATAGGCCGCATCGTTCTTTTTAAGGCCCGAATCCGAAAAAGGATTGTTCATTTTTGGCAAAGATTCAAAAAGTATATTAAACACCTTCTTTTTCCCCTTTATCTTTTCCCCATAAAGATCGTTACCTATTCCGCCTACTACCTGATAAAGTTTTCCCTGAAGCTTGCCTGGTACCTGGTAAGCTGGCCTTTCAGAAAATGGACAAACTTTTTCAAAACAATTATTTGGGCCGTTCTTGCTACCTATCTCTTCTTTTCCCTTCTTGTGATTATGGATTACATCGAGGAAAACTACGGACATTATTCAAAATTCTGGTGTGATATCGGATTAAATGAAACTCTTAACGAACAGGTTGTGAGGATTATCGGCGGCTATTCCGAAGGTTCGGGATTTTTTATCTCTCCAAACCAGGTTGTTACAAGTTTCCATGTAATTGCGAGTGAACCAAGCCCTAAAATTGTTTTTTCCGCCGGTAATTTTATTACACCGATCAGTATCGTCGGGGATCAGTACTCCGATATCGCCATTCTTACCACAAAAGAGGAGTATCCCGGAATGGTTATGGAATTCATGGACCCGGTAAGTCTGTACGAAGAAGAACCTGTCGTTGCCGCCGGATATGCTCTCGGGACGGAGCTTGTAGGAAGTGTAACGCTAGAAAAAGGAAAGTTTGCCGACTACCGCCAAAGCAAGAAATACTACGCAACCTATATTCAAACAAGTATCAGCCTCGTTCCCGGAATGAGCGGGGGGCCTTTAGTAGATAAATGCGGAGAGGTAATCGGGGTCAATACCGAGGGGTTGGCAGGCCTTTCCCTTTTTGTCCTGGCAGATTCGGTAAAAGCGGGTCTCCCGACCTATACCGACCGGGACATTTCTAAAATAACCGTCGACGCCACGACCCCGGAGGGGGCGGTTGAGGCTTTCTATACCTACCTGAAAGCAAGAAGAATGGAGGAAGGGTTTAATCTTTTGTCAGAGGAGTACCTTAAAAAGACAAACTTCGGGGAGTGGACAAACAGATTTACGGATATTCTGGATGTTGACGTTATAGGAACGAAAATGGAGGACGAAAGAACAAACACGGTATTTATTAAATTCTCAACAAGCAATTGGGTAGACGGGGAGAGGGAGGAGCATTACTACGAAGGCACCTGGCAAACGGTATTGGAGGAAGAAATATATAAGATGAACAAAAGTATGATTAAGGAGATTACCGATCCTGATTTCAGTTGGTTTTATGAGATTTGAGGTGTGGTAGAATGACATATTGACAACTCTTCCCTAAAACTGTTATTCTGAAATAACCAAATAAAACCCGATCATTATGCAGGAACCGTACTACAATAAACCTAATTTTTCTTTATATCTTGGCGATTCTTTAAAGCTCTTAACTCTTCTTCCTTCTGAAAGTTTCGACATGATTTTTGCTGATCCTCCTTATCATCTTTCTAACGGTGGATTTACTGTTCATGCAGGTAAAATGGTAAGTGTTAATAAGGGTCAATGGGATAAAAGTAACGGACTGGAAACAGATTTCAATTTTTACACCGAATGGATAACTGAGTGCAGGAGGCTTTTGAAGCCTAATGGAACAATTTGGATTAGTGGTACTTACCATTCAATCTACGCTTGTGGTTTTGCTCTTCAAAAAGCTGGATACCATATTTTGAACGATATTGCTTGGTTTAAACCTAACGCTTCTCCTAACCTGAGTTGCAGGTATTTTACAGCCAGCCATGAAACTTTAATCTGGGCGAGGAAAAGTAAGGAGGCAAAACACTATTTCAATTATGACTATATGAGAGAAGGAAATTGGAGGGAAGATTTCTTAAAGCGGCCAGGCAAGCAGATGAGAAGTGTTTGGGGTATAGGCACCCCAAAAAGAGAAGAAAAGAAGTTTGGGAAACACCCAACACAAAAACCAATCGAACTTCTGAAGCGAATTATTTTAGCAAGCACCCAAAAGAGCGACCTTATCCTTGACCCGTTCACTGGAAGCTCCACAACTGGATTAGCAGCATATCTCTATGGAAGACGATTTGTGGGAATTGACAATCAAAAAGATTACTTGGACTTATCCGTAAAAAGATTCGAGGAGCTTGCTTCTAACTTAAAGAGGAAACAGTTGGTGATAGAGGAGGTAGAGAGTAAGACAATTATCCCCGGAACGATGCCGCACCAACCACAGAGAAAATATCTTTTTCATTTAAAAAGGCCTCAAACAGTTTCCTATTAATTGTCCCGTCTGGATAGTTCGTTTTTTCTTGAATCATAATTAGATCAAATATGGCGGCTAAAAAATCTACTGAATATTCTCCGTATTGATCTAAGCTACTAAATTGAGAAAAACTTTGTTTAGAAAACTCCTGAAATTTTGGTGGAAATTCTTTAGAAATCTTCAAGTTGCTAAGCATCTCCAAAAGTTTTTTAACAAATTCGAGAGTTAAATTTTTATTTCCGGCCTTTTTCAGATAAAGATCAATTATGAAATGAATATGCTTTGGAGTTCGAATGCGTTTACCGGGCTCTCGATACCTAACCTTAAAATCAAATTCCGACTTTTCCCCCGGTTCTACTATAATCTCGACACCTCTCTGGGTTTTATAAACACTTGTTCTTTTATCCATCGTTTGTAATTATGAAGTGAAAATCACACGAGGTCAAATTTAATAAAAAATTTGACCTTTGAGAAATTTGGAGTGCAAATTAACAGTTAAAGAACCTTAAGCGTTATTGCCATTTAAGATTTTCATCCAGAGTAGGGGAGTGGTATAATCCTACTATGGAACCTAAGTTTGTCTATCTTTTCAGAAGCAGAGATGGATTTTACAAGATTGGAATTAGCAATAATGTGGAATCTCGATTGGCCTCTGTCCGTACATCAAACCACGATAATGTAGAAATTGTAATAGCTAGAAAAATTAAAGAGGCCTTCAACTTCGAACAGGAGCTGCATAGTAGGTATGAGCACAGAATATCTCGGAAAAGCGGTGAGTGGTTTAAATTAAACAGTGATGAGGTAATTGACATATGCGTGCAGATTAATTTAGCTGAAGGAGAAAAACCCAAAATAGAGAATCGGTTACTTGAAAAGTCTTTGGTAAAGTACACTAACGATCATGCAGAGATTAAGGAAAGCTTAGCTTCTCTTAAAAGGCTGTTGAGTAAGCAACAACCACAACATGTTAATTCACGAACCCAGGTTTCTTCTAATTCTGAATCTGCCATCAAAAATATCGTTGTTCAAAAAAGTGACGACCTACTTATTAAACAGGCTGAGGATGTTGTAAGAAATGAAGGGAGGGCTTCAGCATCCCTGCTTCAAAGAAAACTATCAATTGGATATGCCAGGGCTGCTCGAATAATAGATAGACTGTATGAAAAAGGGATTGTTGGTCCTCAAAATGGTTCTTCGCCACGAATGGTAATGTCTACCCTTACTAGTGAACATCGCAGTGGAAAAATTGTTGTAACTGAGGCTATATAGAGTAATTTCTGGTTTGGATTTCAGAGAATACTAAATAACCAATAAAAAACGTTATTATTTAATTAAATGTGGCTGTTTTGGCTATTCGTTATTACAGTAATTTTATACGGGATTTTTCATAAAGATAAAAATAAACCCCCGGTTATTGGTTCATCATATACCCCACCGAGTAAGCCACGGTTAAATATACCCAATATAGACATTTCTGATATAAAGTTAAGTGACGAACAACAAAAACTTTTCGAAATGCTTGAAAGTACAAACAATAATGTTTTTGTAACAGGTAGGGCTGGAACAGGTAAATCTGTTTTACTTCAATACTTTAAACAAAACTCAAAAAAGCGGTTGGTAGTAGTCGCCCCGACAGGGGTAGCTGCGTTAAATATAGGGGGTCAAACCATACATTCACTTTTCCGAATTCCACCAGACTTTATAGCTAAAGATAGCTTGAAGGTAAACTATAAAGTTGCAACTATTTTAAGGAACCTGGACACGGTTGTCATAGATGAGATATCAATGGTACGTGCAGATTTAATGGACGCAATTGACTCTTTACTTAGACAAGCCAGATCAAACAATCTTGCGTTTGGTGGCGTGCAGATGGTTGTGTTTGGCGATCTTTACCAATTACCTCCTGTTGTTCAGGATCCTGAGTTACACAAATACTTTGTTGACAATTATGGCGGTTTCTACTTCTTTAATAGTGATGCTATAACGAAGGCTTCACCAGATATATACGAACTTACGCAGATTTTTCGACAGGACGAAGTCACTTTTAAAGAGATCCTCAGTTCGTTACGTGAGGGAAAACTTGCAGGAGATCTCCTCGAAACATTGAACTTACGTTCCAAAGTAAACATTCCTGACAAAGAAGTAATAACCTTGGTTACCACCAATCAATTGGTTAACGAGATAAATGATTACCATTTGGGACAGCTGGAGGGTAAACTTTATGAATATCGAGCTGTAATATATGGCAATATAGAACAATCTTCCTTTCCGACGGAAGAAATCCTCCGATTTAAAAAGGGTGCTCAAGTAATTCTTTTGAAGAACGACAAACAAAAACGATGGGTAAACGGCTCACTTGGCTATGTCGAATCACTTTCAGAAAATGAGATAAAGGTAAACGTTGACGGGTTTGTTTACTCCATTCCTCAGGAAACATGGAATAAAATTCGTTACTATTACAATCAAAGTGAACGCAACGTTGAAGAAGAAATTGTTAGTTCATTTACGCAATTTCCATTAAGACTAGCGTGGGCTATGACTATTCATAAAGCGCAAGGAAAGACTCTCGGCTCTCTTGTTGTTGACATGGGTGATGGAGCATTTGCGCATGGACAAACGTACGTTGCTTTAAGTAGGAGTAAAAGTCTGGAGGGTTTGTTTTTAAAAAGGGCGATTGCACAGGAAGATATAATTGTTGACACTGCCATTATTGAGTTTATGAAGAATGCTAAGGTATTGGACATAAAAGATGCCACCCAAAGTATTTAACAAATATGACATACAATCCAAACCTCATATTTATTTCTCCTTCTTCCATCTCTGCTTTCAAGTCTTGTCCAAAGGCTTATTATTATCAACAAATTTATAAAAATCCAAAAACAGGTTTAAAAATCCAAGTTATTAATCCCAAACTTGCCTTGGGTTCGGTTATTCATGATACTTTAGGTCAGTTTCTGCACACTCCTGGCGTAGTTAAAGAGAAAGATCAACTTTTGAATATACTTACTAGATATTGGAACAATATATCAGGTAAAAAGGGTGGGTTTCTCTCTGCAGAAGAGGAGAATCAATTCAAAGATAGAGCTCTCAAAATGTTAGAGACTTTTTGGGCAAACCAACACTTTAAATCTACCGATCCCGTTAAAATGCCTGACTTTCCTAAACTAGATCTTGGCGACGATTTGACTCTAACAGGAAAATTAGACTGGATTGAAGAAGAAGGAGCCGGTAAATATCACATAATTGATTTCAAAACAGGAGAAAAAGAAGAGAGAAGCGATTCCATTCAACTCCCTACTTATGCCGTCCTAGCAACTAGCTTTCTAAAATCCCCCCAGATTAGGGCCAGCTATTGGTACTTAGACAAAGAGAAGGAACTTAGGCCGTATAACCTCCCAAACTTAACAGATACACTTAATGAGTTAAGAAAAATCGGACTAATTATTAAAAATTCCCGATTAACTAATTCTTTTCGATGCGGCTCGGGCCTTGATTCTTGTTGGGCATGTCGAAACTTTAAGGCTGTTGTTGAAGAAGGAAGAGGCGAACTAGTTTCGGTGGACTATAATCGCAAGCAAGAAGTTTATATAATTAAGGACGACGTTTCTTCCAAGCAAATAAAAGAGGAAGATCCCGAAGATGACCTTCCTTTCTAGAATAGCTAAAGTTCCTAAAATTTGACCTTTATTGGGCAATCTATAGATATGAATGATGAAAATGTCCTTCTAAAACAATTCTTTCAAAATTTTCTTGCCAAAGAAAAAGACAAAGACGGTATCAATGATGAATATGTGACCTTCTTAAAGATTTTGTGGGTCCGACTTGGCGATTTAATTGATAAAAATAAAATTGCTCGAAAGATCTACATTTTAGAACAAATTGAAAAATATCTTGTGGATGATAGTTTTCAAACACAAATAAATTCAAGTAATCTACCGAATGTAAGCGAACTGGCAGCATTTCAAGAGACAAATACACCAGAAATTAAACTTAAAGAAATTGATTTAGTAAACTTTCGTGGATTTAGAGCGAACGATAATGGGAATGGGAGGAAAATCAAGTTCAATGAAAAAACAACATTATTTTTTGCCCCAAATGGAGGAGGTAAAACTAGTCTATGCGAAGGAATTGAATGGGCACTTACGGGTGACACCTATGAACATACGAAAAGAAAAACAGACTCGAGTGTTAGCTACTTTCAAAATCGTAGCAATAATGAGCCGAGATATCAGAACACTAAACTCACTCTCAGTAATGACCAGTTATTAATTCCCAACATAATTTTCGATCGATGCTTTTTAGAAAAAAATAGAATTGAAAAATTTGCAAAACTTGCGATGCAGCCAAATAAGGATCTCCAAGAGATACTTGGAGAACTATTTGGTTTTTCCGAGGTAGTGGATTTTTTTAAAGAGTTTGGTCAGGATTTTTCCCCCACTGACAACGAAAAGCACCTTTTAGGTAGAGAGAACTGGCAAACTTGGTTGGATTGGAGTAATAAAAAAAATGAGTTGGAAAAAATACTTGAGGAAGCAAAACGAGAGGAAGAACAAGCTGGCGATAATTTAAAAAAGTTAACAGGGGAAAAAAGCTTTGACGATAAAAAGTTAGAAATTGAAGAAAAAGGGAAGGCACTTCACACTGCGCTTGAGAGTATTGAGAAAAATTCAAGCACAGATTTCTCCGCAAAATCTTTTCAAAACAAAATAGACTTCTATCTTGAAAATATAAAAAGATGGAAAAAATATGAAAAAGATATATCTGATAATGCGAAGAATCTTAATTTTGAAAGTCTTTTTCAAGCAGCGAACAATATCTTCCAGAATGATTATAAAGACAATAAATGTCCGTTATGTGATACCCCCATTCGGCAACAAGCAGGCTCACCTAAACATGTTTGTGTGGTTACTGATCCGCATCTAAAAACCGAACAGGAGTTGAAAAAACTTAAAAAACTGACTGAATGGAAGAATGAAAAAAATCAACTTGAAGTAGATTTAAAGGGGTTTAGCTTTAGAGATATAAGAGATGAATGGCAAAGGATACAACAAAATTTGACCTATGAAAATTGGAAAGAAATAGGTGGCGGTATTGAAAAACCTTCCTTCCCTGATATTAACTTTGCTAAAATGGAGTCAAAACTGGACAATAGTCCAAAATTATTTTTTGATTCTTGCGAATCGGCACTAAATAAAGACTTTTCTAAACTCGTAGAACTTGAGAAAAGAATATCGGTTTACAAGGAAATAAAAAACGGGTTGTTAAAGGAAAAACCAAAAAAGGAAATAGAAATTCAAAAACTGAGAGATCAATCTACTAAGTTGCAGGAGCAAAAAAACGTACTTTCTGCTAAACAAGAGATTAAGAAAAGTAGCGAAGAAAGATTGCAGAAGATTGTTGATCAATCTAATAATTCTAAACTATTCAAAAAAATATTAGATGTCTATAAAACCTTTTATGACGACCTCCAGAATTTTCAGTCTGGTTCTATTTTAGCTGAGGGAGCTGATATCGACGATTATGTAACAGGATTTTACCGTGCTTTAAATCTACACGACAGTGATGGAGAGGTAATAAAACAAATCAATTTTCCTAAAGCATTACAAGAGGATTTTTGTTTGACTTATGAAAGCAATGGTGTTAGCACATGTAACGCTCTAGATATTCTTAGTGAGGGACATTTAAAAACGCTTGGACTTGCAGCTCTGCTTGCAAGAGCGGCTAAGTATAATACTTCACTTCTCGTCTTTGATGATGCCATTAATGCAATTGACTCTGACCATAGAGATAATATCGCTTGCCTGTTATCAAGTAGTTTCTCTGATGAAGCAGGAATAAAATCTTTTGGAAACAAATGGAACCAAATTAAGCAATATATAAATGAATGTCAATTAATAATAACATCTCACGATCGTTTCTTTGATGAAAAGATCTCTAATCTTTTTACTAAAGATGATCAACTAAGGTATGTTTTGTATTCTGGTGCAGAAGGAGTAGATTTTTGCGAAAAAGGTAATCCAGCCAATTTCGAGGCAAAGGTGGAAAGCTTTCTAAATCCTGATACACAGGATGTGCGTTCAGCAATTTTCTATTGTCGAATTTGGTTAGAGGAAATATTATTGGATAAAGCTACACATTTTAGACGGAGTGATAATAGCGCAATGAAGTTTAAAGAGCCGATAGATCCTAAAACACGTAGTCTTAAAAATCCTGCGCTTGAAATTGTGATATGTAATTTAATTGATGAACTAAAAAAAGATGGAACAACAGAAGATGAGAAAAAGATAGGGGAGATATTGGATAAAATTTATCAAGAACGGGAGGGTAAATATGTATGGTTTTTTGAGATATTAAACCAGGAAAGCCATTCTCGCCGATTTGATCATGTAGATGTTTCTAATGCGCCCACAAGCAATGAAGTACAAGCGATTTTTAATAAAATTCAAGATATACAAACTTTAAAGAGTAACAACGTCTAACTTTTATGACAAATCGAAAATATATTTTACTGTAAAATAGAAATACAAAATGAAAAATACAATTAAGTGTCCTAAATGTGGTGAAGAAATTGAGATTGATAAAGTTTTAAGTCATCAAATCGAAGAGCAGGTTTTAGCTTCCTTGGAATCAAAACATAAAGTCGATCTTGAAAATGTTAAAAAACAAGCAGAAGAAGATGCCGGAAAGAAAGTTCTGAAACAGTTTGAGTCACAGCTGTCAAATCTTCAAAAAGAAAAGAACGAGGAGAAAGAAAGAAATACAAAACTTACACAACAAATTGATGAACTTCTTGGTGAGGTTAGAGCATTAAGGCGAAAAGATGAGGAAAGAGAAGTTGAGATGAAAAAGAAAATTTTAAACGAAGAGGAAAAAATTAGGGAAGAAACTCGGAAAAATGTTTTAGAAGAGCATGAACTCAAAGATAAAGAAAAGGATCAAAAATTAACTGATGCCTTAAAAAAGGTAGAAGAATTAAAAACAAAGATGCAACAAGGGTCTCAGCAAACCCAGGGCGAGGTTATGGAATTAGAAATTGAAGATATTCTCAAGAGAGAGTTTCCTGCCGACAGCATCGAGGAAGTTAAAAAAGGTCAACGGGGAGGGGATACCTTACAGAGAGTCATTGATAAGAAAGGTAAGGATTGTGGAACAGTTCTTTGGGAATCAAAAAATGCTCAATGGAGTAATCAGTGGATTGAAAAGCTGAAAGAAGATCAGCGTCAAGCTAAAGCACACTTGGCTGTTTTGGTAGTTACGGATCCTCCGGAAGGATTGGAAACCTTTATGTTTAAAGATGGAGTATGGATAGTAGTCCGTAAAATGATTGTTCCCTTGGCATTAGCATTGAGATTTGATCTAGTTAGACTTAACTATGAAAAACTTTCCAGTGTGGGTAAAAATGAAAAGATGGAAGTTCTATACCAATATATGACCAGTATAGAATTTACTCACAGAATAGAAGCCATCATTGAAGCCTTTGGGGGTATGCAAGAAGAAATGGAAAGAGAAAAGAGATGGTTTCAGACAAAGTGGGCAAGGCAAGATAAACAATTGCGCAAAGTCATCGACCATACGCAAGGAATGTATGGGGATTTGCAAGGAGTAATCGGCAAGAGTTTGCCTGAGATTAAAACTTTAGAGTTGGAATCGGGAGAAAAGTAGCCACCCGAAGAAAATTTGACTCCATCATTCCAGGTTTAGTTCCAATACCGTTGTCATTACCCTATAGTCAATTTGATTTCCTGTATGAACTCTGCTATACTTCTCTTATAGTTAGCAGATTGAAGAAATAGATCTGCTTAATTCTGATTTTATTTT
>Ga0209727_1003475_pt1 | contig 10130 bp, 22 predicted proteins | sample RifGroC1_FD_183995 | JGI IMG/M metagenome (GOLD analysis project Ga0209727, IMG submission 183995) | Groundwater microbial communities from Rifle, Colorado, USA - Groundwater C1 (SPAdes) (version 2) | ecosystem: Environmental > Aquatic > Deep subsurface > Groundwater | place: Rifle, Colorado...
CCTCAGAATAGCCCAGCCAGGGCTGTACCGGCAGCCCTCTTCTGGATCCTCGTGATTCACTCTTTGTGTTTGGGACAGAGAGTCCGGCCTGCCCCGGTGGTGGAAATGGTCCAGGCTTCCTCTTGGAGTCGTTTAATGAGTTCAGAGGACCTGTGATCATTGGTACCACAATAGTCCGTGTAACTGGTCTCCTCTTCGCAACCCAGAATGTCGCAATGGGCTCTGACTCTGACAGTGCTTGGCATCTTATGACTCCTTCTTGTTCGGGAGGTGACACCAGTCCGGTGGCTCGGTGTCCAAGTATGGCGTGGTGTCCTTGCCCCGTGGTCCCATGGCAATGCCCATAAAATAGGTCTGAGCGCCACAGGTGGGCTTGTTATTCAGGTTTGCCCGCGGGCAATCCCTGCATGTGTGGATTTCAAGTATCTTGGAGGGCATGGGCTACTCCGTCCTCGTAACCCAAGGCCGGCCCATCCCATCGGTACATACGATCCCTTCGTGGGCGTTCATGAGGGCTCTTTGGGCCTTGTGGGGCAACCAGGGCTTCGCGGTTCTCGTTGAGGACACCAGTTCGTTTGCTGTTGTCCATGCTGCCTCGACAAGAGGCCTGCTCAATCCTTCTCTTTGGGCAACCCGTATGATGTTCTCGAAGAGTATCAAGGCTTCGTAACCCAATCCCATGTTCGATTCAAGGACGTCACGGGCCATGCGGACCGTGTTGATAAACAATGTGTGTTTTCTCTGGATGTCCATCAGTTCCTCGAATACAGAAAGCCGCCTCGGGCAAGGCGGCTCTCCGGAATGCGTTACAACAGGTAACACGAACTTCAACTCGCTGATATTGTACTGCTGGTGGGAATTTGTGTCAAGGGATGGGGATGGGCGGCCGGCGTTGCGGCCGGCCCTCCCACGGTACTTGGCGCAGCACCGTTCCCATGGTTGTCTGCGTGGGGCTCCCCACCCATCCCGTTGAAGCAGGCAGGAGTTGAACCTGCGATGGGTCAGCTTAGATCGAGTCCGCGGCTGACATGGCTGTACACGCGCCCTCACCTCCGGCGCCAGCTGCTTCGTAAAAGAGAACGTGTGGCCGGATTCTGCCTTTGTAAGGTCAGGTCCTTCAGGCTGGGACCGGGTGGCCCTGTGTTCCCGTTGGATCCCAAGGGAGTTCCCAGCGTCAGTGACGATCCTTTTCACCATTCCGGAGCGCGGTGTGTCATACACGGATGCCGGGGCCAACCAAATATGTGATAGCTTGGTTGGAAGCGGGTCTCATTCCATGGGGCCATCGCACCTTACCAGATCGTATCGCTACTTCCACACACTCTCAAAGTGGAGAAGGCCGGATTCGAACCGGCACACCGTCCCCTGGTACCAGGGCCGAGCTCTGCCATTGAGCTTACTGTCTCCGTGTTTCGGGCCGTCCATGAGATACTGTCACCTGTCGCGACCGAGCGATATTCCGTCATGACCCTTCATCTTCCACACCGTGGGGAGCGAGTCATGAATCTGAGCGCCATTAGCATCCACACGCACCAACTGCGTAACGAGGACTGATGCTCAACCTCCGCACTGCCGTGTCAGAATGCTAACTGCGTCAACTTCACGCCCACCTACTTTGTCCAGCAACAGTATCTCATGCACGGCCCTACTTGTCTTGCCAGCGTCCCACGCCTACCTTTATAATAGAGCCTTCCTTGACCATCAAGTTCAGATAATACAGTAGTAATGTTCTGGATATATTGCTACCCTTGTTCTGAAGTATAGTTTGAATCTCAAGAGTAGTGACAAGACCGTCGCCTACATCCAGCAGTACACCACGAATCGCTTCCCGCTGGGCAATCCCCAGTTTGTTTCCGCGGGTCGTCACTGGTGCTACGTTCTCTTCCAGTAGCTTCCGTGGGATAGCAATGGAGGGTTCGTTCTTCTCCTCAAGGAACCGTTTGAAGTTCTTGTAGAAGTTTTCCGCATCATCCAGCTTCTTCTGGGCAGCATGTGCCTCCGTGCGGATGTTCCCAAGCCACCGGCGGGCTATGATAAGCAGTTCTTTTTGGTCATCCGTTAGTGGCATTACGTTCTCCCGGGGAGAGGGAGGTGGGATTGGTGACTTGGGCAGAGCGCTTGCCCACCCTGCAGTGCCCAGCCCACGCCATGGGCCAAGCGCATTGCTTCGCGTTTTGCCTCTTCGAGGCTGACCTTGTCTGTCACAACCGCGGATATCTCGTTGTCGCAGAGACCGTCACCATCACAGACTACTGTTACTTTGATCATTTTGGTCCTCCTCGGAATGCCCACTGTATCACTGGGCACTTATCCGTGCCACAAACGCTCGTTCCGTCCTGCAGGCACTCATCACATGGACTGGTTCGTTTCCGAGCCCTGCCATAGTACGTTTGCCCGTCACGAATAATGCGCTCGGCCACCCCTTCATCTACAAGCTCATCCAGTGCTCGGATGACCGCGGCCGTCATGCCAATTTCTTCTTCCGTGGCGGGCCGGCCAATCTCATTAAGCGCACGCAGGACCTCTGCATCCGTGTATGGTCGCTCATCCTGATCCATTGTCAAAGTTCCAGAATTCGTTTTCGGGCGTCGTGTTGTTGGCTTCCGCGCGCTTCACGCATTCATCCCACATCGCCTGGCCAGCTTGCTCGCCTTCCCTGTGGAAGTGGATTACATAGCACTTGGTGCACGTGGGCTTGTCTCCAGCAAACGTGCTGTTATTCGGATCGCCGCACTTGTGGCACTTCTCACCAGTCGTGGTGTTCTCCGCCTGTCTCAACTGGCCGGACGGGATGTCGTTGCATGTCATGGTGTTGCCACAAATTTCGCAGGGTCCCGTGCTTTTGGTGATGCTGGGACCGTTCTGGTATCTTGATGTGAGGCATGGGTCGCAGATGAACATGGTTCTTCACTTCCTCCAATTGGCCAACACACGGCGTCCGGCTTCGTCCACGATTTCAAGGCGCCCGGCACGCGCCAGCAAGCGCATTGCGTCCGCGTTATCTGATATGCCCATCGAGTCCAATTCGTAGCCCAGGCCTTCCGCTTCCTGCTGTTCTTCTGATATGTGGCAGTGCTGCCGGACCAGGTCTTCCACGATGTCCAGAGCTTCGTTCTCTATCCGCGGGATGGGTGGGACTTTGTCCCGGTGCCGTTCCAGAAGCTTTCCATACTGTGATGTGTTGAGTTTGTAAAGTTGGGCACCGCTGGTGTCCAAAACATACCAGGTGATCCCGGATTCCCGTACAACACGGGCAAGGACAGCGTGGGTCCTTAGATAACCGTGACAAATGGGAGATCCCGGCCAGTCCCATATTTCAGAACCGCAGGGTAGCTCGACCAGGAGCTTCATTTGCCCAGCTCCTTACGGATCTGTGTCTCGATCCAGTTGGCATAGAAGTGCCATATCTCGCCATGCATCCGCAGCACGTCGATGAGCGGGAATGCGTCCTCTTCCACCTTCTTGCGGAAGTACTCGGCAAAGTCCGGGTCCTCTTTGAGCAGACCCTGCGCCGGGTTCAACTTGTTCTCGTAGATCATGGCCACGGGAGGCAAGTCCCCGAGGTTGTGGAGCATGTCGACCAACTTCAGCGCGATGACACTCGGTGCCACGCGTTTCAACGCCGCCATGTAGATGCGCCGGCGAAAGTGAGCATCCACGGGTTTGGAGAGCAAGAACACGATCCCGGCCACGTCCTCGTAGAATTCGGCGTAGAGCTCTTCAAACGTCGTCTTGGTGTCCTCAAAAACATCATGTAGGCACAACGCCGCGAGCTCGCAGTCCGTGAAGTGCCACGGGCTTCCAAGGGCGATGGTTAGACACCCCATTGGGTGAGTGATGTAGGGCGTGCTGCCATCCTTGCGCAGTTGCCCCTTGTGTTTCTGCTCGGCAAAAATAAGCGCCTTTTGGACTATGTAGGGCAATCCTTCGAAGTCGGGGAAGTCAGTTGCGTACATGGCTATTTGCCTCCACTAAATCTTGTAATGAACACAGGCGTGCCTTCGCCGGCCCATGCTCCGATAACGTTGAAGTCAAAGTATTCGATGGCTTCGTCTTCGTCCATCCCGTCACGGTCCATGAGTATCCTGATGCACTTTTCGTAGTCATAGGCCGCCAAAGCGTCCTGGCCAAAGCGTTCACAAATGCCGATGTACGCTTCTTCAAAACCATCGGCCAGGCGCGCTTCCGGATTGATTTCACCGATATGGTCGGCAATCTGTGCCCTCGTTATCTTGGTCTCCCGCGGAAGCACTGAGTTCTCCCGGCAACTGTCCCATCCGTCCTTATGGTGATCGCTGTGACAATTGCCGCAAAGGGCGCGCTCCCCGTATTCGTATTTGATATCCTCGCGGATGTTGGTGCTTTTGCATGCGGGGCAACACGGTATCTCCTCGAGATGTTTGCCCACGCCTTCTTCCATAATATAGCTGGGGTCAAGGAACTCCTCGTAGCACTCCTGGCACTCGTAACGGGAGACGAGGACCCGGCACTGGGGGCACTCATGCGTCATCATGGGTCCCTCGTCCAGGTGCTCACTGGGCTTGAATGCATGGCAGGGCTGTTCGCCTTTGTTCCAGTCTGTCATGGATTGATGACCTCTTCGAATTCTCCGTCCGCGGTCAAGCTCACGAGACCCTCGCCCTTGGACCCTACAACAACGATCCAGGGCTGGCCGTTCTCTACCTCGTGGTGACGCATGTGGACTTCGCCATCATGTAGTCGACCCGATAGATCTCTCCATGATACCAATGCACCCACGCGGGGAGGTTCGTGGCCTGATCGTGTTTTGTCGAACAGCCGGGCATTCATGCGACGTTCCTCCAATGTGCCCGCCAGACTCCTGGTGGTATGATAACGCCCCACCACTCTTCATAACAAGCCTTGCGGTGGCAGAGAACCTGGCCCCGAAACTTTGTACGGAAGATGCGTCCACAGCATTTGCATGCATGGCGCGTCCCCCGCCAGCCCTCGGGACATCCGGTCTCGTGGCAAACGTGGCCGTTGATACGCACAAGTGCACAACACATGGCCATTATTGGGGACCACCTGATGGCTTGGCTGTCGCCGGCGGCTTCTCTTCCGAGAAGGCTATTGAGAGAATGTGCCGATGCGCTACAAACATGTGTTCTCCACCGTGCTGTGGTTCCAGTCTCAGGAAGTTCTGTCCCCCGAAGCGCTCAATGCCCACGACCCGGACCTGGTGGTAGCCACCGCCTTGGTATTTGACGGAGACGACTTTGTCCTGCAAAACGCCTCGTGAATTCTCCGACCCTTCAAGGGCTTTGGCCACACGTTCCAGCGCAGCCCCGATGTTCCACACGGAATCCAACATGGTGATGGTGGAACAATGCTGGTATTTGTGGTTGTGGAACGCGTTGCTGATCTCCCCGACGTGCTTGACAAAGGAGTCCAGGGTATCCATGGCATGTGCCACCAATTTCCTTATCTCTTCCTGCATGGTCATCTCCTTATGATGCGTGTTTGACCCGGCTCAACAAGGTTTTGTTGTGGATCGTCCGGATATGAGCAAAGGGTATCTGAGCGATGTAAGACTCATTTTCTCCAACTGACGAATGATAGTCAACGTATACAATACTATTATGGTAGATGTACTGCACGGTACCGTTATAATGCTGGTTGCCATGGTTTATGATTTCAACACGGTCTCCCACCTGGATGTCGAACCCGAATTCGTTTGGTGTGAAACAGAAGGAACGGCTTTTGGGAGACCAGGCGCGCCGGGCCAGCGGGTATATCCTGCCTGTAATAAAGATGCCTAACAGCGATACGCACTCATGAACGCCTCGGCTCAAAGTAGTCCGTATATGGGACGCTAACAAGGACAGGGCGTCAATCCCGCGGATGACAGCTCCGCACAAAAGAGTGAGTCCCCACATCGAGAGCATCATAACCAGCATGGAGATTAAAACGCTGGTGTCCCGTATCCACTTCCATATTCTTTTCATGCCAAGGCCTCGATTTCGTCAATGATGTTGTTGACATGGTCCGATATTTTGTTCAGGTGAAGGACTGCGCATGGATTGCAGAAATTGCGTATGCGCTGTCCGTAAATGGCACCACTGCGTGGTTCATACACAGTCTCCCGAAGGAACTTGGTTCTCTTGGGGATAACACCGCCGCAAGCACAGCAAATTCGCCGTGCCGGCGTCTCTTTCCATTCCAGTTGGTTTATCATGGCTACTCCAGGAACTCGATTCCCTTGACGGTCCGGAGATCGGCATTCGTGGACTCGGCGCACAGGCTGCGTATCTTCACCTGGCCGCCACAGCCATAGATGTGTTCCGCGACATGGTCCCCATCCGTGCTGGTAATCCACAGGTCGAAGTGGCGCCCCTTGTTGTGGCAACTCCTATATTCCCTGTATAGGAACACACTCAACTCCCGGACGAACCCTGTGAACGCCCCCTCAATGCACAATGTGTCACCATCCAGCCAGGCCAATGCTTTCCGGAAGCCTTCGCACGAATTGATGGCAATCTTGTGGTTAACCCCGGAATCGTCACGGATGGCCGCGGCCTCTTCAGTCGTGAGCACATCCATGGTGATCATTAAAACTGTCACAGGGTCCCAGAGGGCTTTCCCTTCGATCCTTGCTTCGAGACGTGCTTTCCAGCTCATTCGTCTGTGCCCTCCGTGGATTGCTCCGGCTCCACCATGTCCTGTTGGAACCACAAGGACGCGGCTATGATGTCATCACGGGAGTACGTCTTCACGAGAAACTTTTTGGCCGCGGTTGCGTTGCCGTCCGCCATCTTCACGTACTCGTCGTATGTGGTCTGGATCCGTTGCATCCGTTTCAGCCGGTTGCGCTGCTCGTTCCAGTCATCCCAGACACCCTGAAAGACTTCATTCTGCGCCTTGGTGGCCTTCTCGTAGTCAGACTTGAGCTCGGCGTTGAGACCCTGGATGCGCTTCACTTCCTGGATACGCTTCGCGTACTCACCCAGCTCCGCGGGATCATACATCAGGATGGTCTTGATGACTGGCTCGACCTGAACCGGGTATTTGTAGTCGTACCCCGTGGAATTGTAGTTATACGAGGTCTTCAACGGGTTCTGCTTCAGCACGGCCGCTGCCTGTTGGGATGTTGCAAACAGCAGGTCGCAGTCCCCGATCTGGAAATACTCTTTCTGGGTCAGATCAGGCATGGCGGGAACGTTGTCCGTGATGTACTCCGGGGGTTCCACTTTTGCGACGCCTTTGGTCATTAGCTCCACATCCAGGAGCTGCTCAACATCCTGCATGGACATCTCCGCGCGTTCGTGTTCTTGGTAATCCCAGTACGTTTTCATCTTTCATTCCTCGCAGTCCGGGCATAAGACCTTCCCGTTATGGATACGCCAGCCCGGTGATTGCAGGCCGGTCTCCTGGTTTTGCTGGTTCCGTGATTCATTGACGTCGTTCTTTAGGTCGGCAAGCGCGGCGGGTTCCGACGGGCCTTGTCCGCTGACCGTGGTGTTGTAGCAGTTCTCCCCTTCGCACTTCAACTCCGCGTCCACCGTGATAACGGCCCGGCTCAATAATGTGAGCATCTCCGCGGAATCCCCTTCCTTGTGCGGCTTGGGTGGGGCGCTGGCTCCCCGCAACTTCTCAAGATAGTCGTCGTGCATGGTCCCCTCCGGTGTCCGGGTGACAGGGCCGGGACGGCATAAGCAGACGACGCCCACCGTCCCGATCCTATCACAGTCGGATGCTGATTGATTACCAGTCCTGATTGCCCGCGCCCGTGCCCGCGCCAACGGGGGGTTGGGACTGCTGTTGCGCTTGCTCGGCAGGCGCGCTGTTGTTGGCGTTGGCCGGCTTCGCGCCAGTGAACTCCAGTTCGTCGCCCATGAAGTCGGTGTAGGTCACGCCTTTGGCTTCCCCTTCGCCCGGTTTGGACGTCACGCGGACGCTGCCGGTAACGGAGATGCCCACGCCCTTCTTGAGAACCCTGGCGAGGCCCTCGGCACGCTTGCCCCAGAACTTCACGGTGATGAAGTCGGTTTCGCGTGCGACGCGGCCCGTGTTGGGGTCGGTCACAACGTTGCCTTGCTCGTCCCGTTTCGGCGGGCGGTCGCAGGCCATGCGCACGCGAAGCAGCTTGCTTTGCCCCGCATCCTGGAGTTCCGGATCCGCGGTGAGGCGGCCCATGAACAGGAACATGTTGTTCGCTTGTGCCATGATACTGATTCCTCCTATTAATTGGTCTGGTATATTGCAGCCTGATATGTTCCATCAGGCAATATCCCTGTAACGTTGATCGTGTCGTTCTCGAATGGCTGCACGGAGTAGTCGTGTTTTTGCAGGTCCGCCGGGATGACGATCATTTTGTCGTCCGCGTAGATGAGCAACCGGTCGGGCAACACGTGCACAAGTGCCTCGCCCACACAGGCGTTGAACGTGTCCTGAGGTAGCCCTATGTGCCCGTCTGCTACCTGAAGTTCCAATCCCGGCTCCGCGCACTCTTCGTCGAAGATGAGCAGGCCGTCTTCGCCGATGCACATGTGATCCTTAAGATCGCGGACCCACATCGCCAGTTCGTCCGTTGCCAGGCCCACGTACACAATCACCTGTCCAGGCACGGGCTTTTCCCGGCTGATGTCGGGGATATGGCGGGCCGTGTACTGGAACCCATCGCGTCCCCACGCATTCCGGAGTATCTCCTTGACGATCTCGCGGGGATCGTAACCGTCCAGTTGTTCCCCGCCCATGATTCCCAACCCGTACTCCGCCATGAATGCCTTCGGGGTGCCGTTGCGCATCCGGTAGTTGTGGACCATCTGCCACGTCTCGAACGCGCACATGGCGCTGGGCGCAACAAGGGTCAATTCCGCGGATATCATCTTGAACTCCGTGGCATGGATCTGCACAGGTATCTTCAGGAAGGACGCGGCTATAAGCGCCTTCTTCAAACCCATGCCCATTCCGGTACAATTACTGATTCCGGGCGCTTCGATCTCACGGCGGGACAAGTCGCCTTTGTTGCTGACGATTAAATAGTTCATGTGGTTGCTCCGGGATTTAGAATGTCTTCTTGCGTCTTAATTCCTTCATCTCCTTGGCCATCTGCTTCGGAGTGAGTTGGACTTTTGTGCTTACTGGAGGCTTCTTGCGTTTGGTGGATGCGCGAGCAGCGTCAACTGCCGGGCCGTATCCCTGCGAGTGCTGCCGGCGCTTGATTTCCCTGGTGAGGCTGTCCGCTTTTCTGATGAGCGACTGGCTGTCACTTTTGAAGCGCGTATACATTTGCGTGGTCGGCGTGAATTGCCGGGTAGCCGAACACCCGCACTTCGGGCACCCTTGCATGTTGTCCCGGTCCGCTACCGTAGTTACTTCCGTGAAAGTACGGCGGCACCCGGTACATCTGTAATCATAGGTTGGCATTGTCTATCCTTTTTGTGGCTGCATCCCGCAACCGCCCCTTGGTTCCGGCAGTTCTCCTTTTGGGAGCCACACCCAGTGCATGCAGGCCGGCCCTGCACAACCCACGAAGTTCGGCGCCAGTTCCACTACACCGGTGATCTGGGCGGACACGCCACGGCTCTTCTGGGTTACAACGAGGCCTACTACCCGGCACTGAAAGTGGTTGGCTTCTTCAGGAGTACAAATCATTGTGATGCCTCTTTGAGATTATATATCATGGTGCGGATCATGTCCAAGGAAATCACCAGATAGTCGATGAATTTGAGCAGGTCAAGCCGCTCCTGGGAAAGCGCTCCATCAATCTTGAACGGGTATGAATGCACCGCATGCGTACGCGCATACTGTAGGGCCGCGTTAATATCGTAGCACTCTGCTACTACCATGAAGCGCATTGTAGCGACCTTATAATCAGGAGGTTCCCGGGTATCATTCATAAACGAGTCCGGCAACAGTCGCTTAAACGTCTGCCGAGCCACGATCTGCCCGTGCCTTTTGGGGTCCCACTCGTCTACGGTCCGCGCGACCCAGCGCAGTTTCCCGAAGTCCGCTTCCCACACCAGCAGGAAGCATTCTTCCGCGGCAATGTTGTTCATTATGCCATCTGACATCCGGCTGCCTCCAGCTCCATGCGCAGGGACCTTTCGTCCTGCTTGTCGTAGAAGTCCTCGGCGATTGACAGGTCCGTTTCATGTGCCCACTGCTGG
>Ga0209727_1003477_pt1 | contig 10128 bp, 10 predicted proteins | sample RifGroC1_FD_183995 | JGI IMG/M metagenome (GOLD analysis project Ga0209727, IMG submission 183995) | Groundwater microbial communities from Rifle, Colorado, USA - Groundwater C1 (SPAdes) (version 2) | ecosystem: Environmental > Aquatic > Deep subsurface > Groundwater | place: Rifle, Colorado...
ATGGAAAGAGCAAAAAAGCCGCACGCAGATGCGCTTCGAAAAATGGAAGCAGACATACTTGCATTTCAAAACAGAATTAAACTCATTGAATCAGAACTCATTAAAAAAGCAGTTGCAATAGTGTCTGGGGAAAAAGAACTCATCGGGCTATTGGACGTGGCCGGCAGGCGAATTCGGCAATTTTACATGCGTTCCACAAAATCCAATCCTGTGTTTATATTTTTATCTTCAACCAATGTTGGATCAGCTCTTCGTTCCTATGGGTATCAACAGGCAATTACCAATGAAGATAAAAAAGTGATCACCCAAACCGCGCTTCTTGTGAAGGATTTGGAGGATAAGAAAAAAGCATTGGAAGGGGAAAAAATTACTCTTGCATCTATGAAAGAAGATGTAGATAGACGGGCGGTATCGATACGAAAGCTGGTTGGTGATGCAAGTGCATATCAAACAAAATTATCCGGTTTTATTGCATCGCTTTCTTCTCAACAGCAGGCGTTTTTAGGGGCAAAACTGTCTAGTTTAAATCTTCCGACCAGTCTTGGAGCAGGACCGCTCTATTGTACGGATGATCGAAAACTTGACCCCGGTTTTTCTCCGGGATTTGCGTTTTTTACCTTTGGTATCCCGCACAGAGTTGGGATGAATCAATATGGAGCGCTCGGAAGAGCACAGGCGGGTCAAGGATATCAAGATATACTTCGAGCGTATTTTGACGGAGTCAATTTTGAAACGAAAGAAAACATTACTCTTCGTGTAAACGGATACGGTTCCATGCCATTGGAGCAGTATATGCTTGGCATTTATGAAATACCGGACAACTGGCCGATGGAAGCATTAAAAGCACAAGCAGTAGCAGCTCGTTCATACGCTCTTGCATATACACAAAATGGCGCAAATGAAATTTGTACAACACAAAGTTGTCAAGTATATAAAGGAGGAAATAAGGGAGGGAATTGGGAACAGGCAGTGAAGGCGACCGAGCGGCAGGTTATGGTTCGTGATGGGCAGGTCATTACCGCATGGTTTTCTTCAACAGATGGGGGGTATACCTACACATCATCTGATGTTGGTTGGTCATCAAGACCGTGGACAAAACGCCTGCGGGATACTAATGGAGATATCAGTAGTTTTTCTGATTTGTTTTCAAAAGCATACGATCGGGATTCTCCGTGTTTTTACGCGGCACAAGGATTTCGAAGTGCATATGGAAAATCTGCATGGTTGAAATCTGAAGAAGTTGCAGATATTGCAAATATAATCCTTCTTGCAAGAAGCGATTCAAGCATGCGGCCACATCTGTATCAACCGGATAAACCAAATCCGGAAGGAACTGATTCGTGGGACAAAGAGCGGGTAAAACAAGAGCTTCGGAATAAATCCATTACTCCACTAGACAACGTTTCCAGCATATCTATTACAGGTGTTGATTTTGGAGTTGGTAGAACAACACAAATTAGTATTTCAGGTGACGGAGGATCAATATTATTTGATGGGGATGAATTTAGAAATTATTTTAATATAAGGGCTCCTGCAAATATTCAAATCGTCGGACCGTTGTTCAATGTAGAACGAAAGTAGTATACTTATGTGAGGTATTTACCATGTCAGAACGGGCGCATGAAATAATCAAAACAAATCTTTTTACCTCATTTGCGACGTGGCCTCCAAATCTTCGGTTTGAACATCAGGAAAAAAATGAAACAGTGATCCTCTTTTTACGGCAACACCTCATCACACTTGTTCCCATGGTCGTATTAGGAGTGATATTCGTTTTTGCTCCGATGGTGATATTCCCTCTGTTTTTAAAAATGCTTTCAACCACAATCAAGATGCCGGTCGGATATGTCATTGTCGGTGCAATTTTTTGGTACGTTGCGGTATTTGGCATGCTTTTGGCGAAATTTTTGTACTGGTTTTTTAATATTTTTATCGTTACCAATGAACGGATTATTGATATTGATTTTATTAACCTTCTTTATAAAGATGTCGCAGAAGCGCAACTCTCTCGCGTGCAGGATATTTCATATAACCAAAAAGGAATTTTTGGAACCATGTTTAATTATGGAAACGTCGTTATTCAAACTGCCGGGGAATTGCCAAATTTTTCATTTGAAATAGTCCCAAAACCAAGTGAGGTGGTCGATATTATCAGTGATGCAGCGAAATTGAAAGCAAAAAATGAGGGAGACGGTCATTAGTATGGATACACAACAAATGACAAGTATTGGATGGATGGCAATTAAAATACTTACTATTGTCGGATTATCTCTTTATGCAATATATGGAGCAATTATTATCAGGCAAGAAGAACTCATGTCAAAGGTACTTGCTGAAACGTCAGAGCCAATTTTACGGTTGCTTTCTATTGTTCATCTCATCGCTTCTTTAGCAGTTATCGTTTTAGCCATCATTCTTCTTTAATAAAACGTGATACGATAGAAACGTATGCCAAAGATAATTCCCATTGTTGGATCTGTAGTTGGTGCAACAACAACTTCTCATTGGGCACAAACAATTAAAACTGATTTTGTGTATGGAGTGATAGAAGTACATTCAGAATCAGAAAATGCGCAGACGATAGGTATGGATGCAGTTTCAAAGATAATAGAAATGCATTCGAAATCAATTCAAGAACTTGAAACGCTGGTTCATAAGATATTGGTGCCGGAAATACAATCACTTATCCTTTTTACGCCTGTTGGTTTAGAAACACACGTGTTTATTGCAGGAGTAGGTGCAGTATACGTAAAAAGAGAAGGACAATACGCAAAATTGTTAGACAAAAGCGGATCTATTTCAGGAGTTGCACAAAAAGGAGATATATTTATTCTTTTGTCTACGACATGCAGAACCATTCTCTCAGAAGAAGAATTATTTGGCATTTTTGATCACTTATCAGCAGATGTTTTAGCTGAGAAGTTAACACTCTGTTTACAGGGAAAAGAATCAATGTATGGATGTGCAGCGCTTCTATTTGAAGTTAAGGAAATACAAAAAGATGAGGTAAAACAATCAAAATTACTCATGATATTTCTTTTGTTGAAAAAACGCCTTGTTAGTCTTCGGCATATCAAGCAAACACCTGGAGCTTGGATTACGATGATACTCGTTGGTATATTTTTAATCAGCATTATTATTGGCGTTCGGAGAGAGTTGATGTATAAACACGACACAAAGCTGCAGACAGTTGTACAAGAAGCCCAGCGGATGTATGAAGAAGGACAAGCGCTTCTCGAGTTAAATGGAGTAAAAGGGAGAGAGCGTCTTATGGAAGCAAAAATACTTCTTGCTCCTGTTGCAGAAATAGTTACAGATAAAACAAAAGAAGAGCGTTATGCATCAGAATTATATGGACGCATTACTTCAACGCTCACAACAGCAATGCATATATACACACAAGAACCCAAAATGTTTTATGATGTGGGACTTCTCAAACTTGGTGGCGTAATATCAACAATGGGTCTTTGGGGTGATACCCTTGTTGTGGGAGACACATCTCAAAAAGCGGTATATGCTCTTACTGTTTCATCAAAAACTGGAAAAATTATTGGAGGTGGAACCGGATTTGAACAAATATTTGCTGTTGATGCGCAAGGAGAAATAGTATATGTGTTAACTCCCAATGGAATTCACCAATTATCAATAGAAGACAAAACCACGAAATTATTACGTATTAAAAAAAGTAGTGAATGGGGAAGAGTCGAGACGATGATAGTTTTTGGAGGAAATATATATCTTCTTGACACGTTAAACAGTAGAATTTGGAAATATATTGCAACAGACAGTGGCTTTTCAGAATTAAAAGAATATCTTAATCCGGACACACTTCCCGATTTAGATAAGGCAACAGGAATGACCATTGACGGATCTGTATGGATAGGAACGAGTGATGGAAAAATACAGCGCTTTACGCAAGGAAAAGAAAACACATTTGTGTATAAAGGGGTAGATCCGCCATTTGGACAAGATCTGATACTTTTTACCAGTGACGAAACAAAAAATCTTTATGTTCTTGATTCGCAAAACAAACGGGTCGTTGTTCTTGATAAAGACGGAATCTATCTTGCGCAGTATGTCTGGACAGGTGACCTGAACCCAAATCAGTTGGTTGTTGCGGAAAAACAAGGTAAAATACTACTTCTGGCAGCTGGAAAACTTTATAGCCTAGATTTAAAGTAAAATTGTATGAAAATAATTAACCGAAAAGCATCTCATGATTACACAATAATTAACCAGATTGAAGCAGGTGTGAGTTTACTAGGAAGTGAAGTAAAGTCTCTTCGGTCGGGTAAAGGAAAGTTAGAGGGAGCGTATGTAAAGATCGCAAGTGGAGAAGTGTTTTTAATAAACGCTGAAATAATGCCGTATAGCTACGCACGACCCAATGGATATGATCCAAAACGGACGAGAAAACTTCTTCTTCACAAAAGAGAGGTCATTAGCCTTCAAAGTAAGTTAGATAGCGCTAAATTGACCCTAATACCACTCTCCTGGTATACTAAGGGACCTCAGATCAAGCTTGAAATAGGACTAGCACGCGGGAAGAAAGAATACGAAAAACGAGAAAAATTGAAAAAGGAAGATCAAAAGCGAGAACTCGAGCAAGATTTTCGAGGGAAAATAACATAAAGGGGACGCACGTTTCGACAGGATAATGCTCTTTAACACAGCAGGCCGACTTTGATCAGGAGTCGTAAAACACGGATTAAAAAATAAATGCTGAAGCTGAACAAGCAGAAGCTGCTTTTTATGCACGACGTTTTGCATTCGCAACTCTGAATGCGTAAAGCCGCCTCTTTTATCTTTTCTTGGTGGGATATTTGAGGCGTAAATACAGCCGAGATGCAATTACGTTGGTTTGACGTTCCAATATAATGAAGCTCAATACGTCTTGGTTTTTCTTTTCCCGTCAATTGGATCAAGGAAAGACGACAATAATAGTTGACTACGCCTGTAGAAGTGTTAGAAGTGTTATTCTGGACGAGAGTTCAATCTCTCCGTCTCCACTCATGAATGTTCTTGATCTCTTTTTCCCAAAGTTTTGTTTAGGGTGCGGGAAATGGGGATCATATGTTTGCACTTCCTGTTTTTGCAAAATCCGACCTCTTCCATATTTGAAATGTCCCATATGTGGTCGTGCATCTATCGACGGATGTACCCATCCAAGATGTAAAAAACGGTTTGGACTGGACAGATTGATAAGTTTTTTCCCTTATACAGGGATCATACAGAAAGCAATAAAAACAATTAAATATCGATACGCTTACAAAGTAACTGATGATGTATTAAGGAATGTATCGTTCGTTGATTTACCAACGCAATCAATGTTTGCCACTATTCCGCTTCACCCGTCACGGCGCAGGTTACGGGGATTTAATCAGGCAGAAATAATTGCCAAGGTTTTGTTAAAACGTTTCGATATATCGGTCCGAACCGATATTTTGAAGCGGGTTCGAAAAACAATTCCGCAGGTGGATATGAAAAACAGGGAAGACCGGCTTTTGAATATGAAAGGGGTATTTGTTGTGAATAAAGAAAACATACCAGCGATTTTACAAAACACCATTATTTTAGTTGATGATGTCTACACAACAGGAGCCACTATGCAATCAGCGTGCGAGGTACTAAAGCGTGCCGGAATAAAAACAGTGTGGGGACTGACAATAGCACAGTAAGTATTTGCGGAGGGTGTGAGAGTCGAACTCACTCACCGCTTGCGCGATGCAAGTTTAGCAAACTTGTCTCTTAGCCGTTTGAGTCACCCTCCTTGTTCTTATTTGCTTCAATTATACAGCTAATATCGGTTCATTACATAGTTGAGTTAACTATTGTTGCAGTATATAATAGAAGTATGGCAGAATCGTTAATGAAAGATAAACGCGTTGTTTTTCCGATTGGGGAACAAAAAAAATTTCTTTTGAAATTACACAACATAACTGGCTACGATTGGAAACGGATAGCAATTCTCAGTAGTGTAACAATGAGGACATTAACAGATTGGAAACGCGAAAAGTATTCTTTACCATTTACATCTTATAAAATATTCCTGAAAACTTCTGGATTACCTGAACCAGAAAATCGCGAGATCCGTAAGCCGTTTTGGTGGGTGCATAACGCAGCTGTCTTAGGAGGTAAAGCGGTATATAAGAAGTATGGTAGTATAGGTGATTCAAAGAGACGGAGGAAAAAATGGTTGGAATGGTGGCAAACAAAAGGAAAATTTACACATAAAAATTATTTTGTTTCTAAAAGCGTTGTTTATCCCAGAAAACGTGAACAATTAGCTGAATTTGTTGGAATAATGTTGGGAGACGGATCAATTACAAAGAGACAGATTGCTGTTACTGTTCACTATAAAGATGACAGAACGTACAGTTTTTTTATAAAAAAACTTATGAAAGAGCTTTTTGGTGTACAACCCTCTTGGACAAGTCGAACAAAAAGATCAACAATCTTTGTTGTTATCTCGAGAACTAAATTAGTTTTATTTTGTAAATCTATTGGTTTAGTGGTTGGCAATAAAATTAAACAACAAATTGATATTCCTCAATGGATTTATTCTCGCATTAGTTTCCAAAAAGCATGTATGCGAGGACTTATGGATACTGACGGTTGTATATTTAGTGAACGTCACAAAATTAAAGGAAAATTGTATTGTTACCCTCGGTTATCCTTGGTAAGTGCGTCCGCGCCACTTCGTCAATCAGTATGTTCCATTTTAGAAAAATTGGATTTTTCACCTAAAATACGTAATAATCGTAGTGTGCAGTTGGAAAGTAAAGAGGATATAATACGGTATTTCAGATATATTCAATCACATAATCCAAAACATCTTCAAAGATGGTCAAGGATGAATGGAGGGGTCGGATAATGGTATTCCACCAGTCTTGAAAACTGGCGCTCGCAAGGGCTTGCAGGTTCGAGTCCTGTCCCCTCCGCAAATTTTTTGGGAGAGGTCGCATAGTGGTCGAGTGCAGCAGTTTACTAAACTGCCGTTCCGGGCAACTGGACCGTGGGTTCGAATCCCACCCTCTCCGCAGATTATGAATGCACAAGAAGTTATTCAAGAATTGGAAAAACATAAGAATCCAAAAAACGTCGCTGGTATGGCGCGGTTTGGAATTAATACTAATAATACACTTGGTATTTCTATTCCGTTTCTTCGAACGTTTGCGAAACGCATCGGAAAAAACCACATACTCGCCCAAGAATTATGGAAAAGCGGTATTCACGAAGCGAGAATTCTCGCAGCTTTTATTGATAATGCGAAACTCGTAACACAAAAACAAATGGACCAATGGGCATCTGATTTTGACAGTTGGGATATATGTGATCAGGTGTGTATGAATTTGTTTGATAAAACACCATGGGCCTACGACAAAACAATTGAATGGGCTAAGAAAAAAGAAGAATTTATAAAACGCGCAGGGTTTGCTCTTATGGCAGTTCTTGCGGTTCATGACAAAAAAGCAAAAGATGATAAATTCGATCATTTTTTTCCCATTATTATTCGTGAGTCGACTGACGAGCGAAATTATGTTAAGAAAGCAATCAATTGGGCACTGCGGCAAATTGGAAAACGGAATACCGTGTGTATGAAGAAGGCAACAGCGTGTGCAAACAAGCTTCTAGAGATAGATAGTAAAAGTGCTCATTGGATCGCATCAGATGCGCTTCGGGAGTTTGCGAAAAAATCCTTGAGTAGTATATACTGAATGCATGGATACTGATACTGCCCCAAAAGAAGAAATTACTCTCACATGGTCATCTCCTTCAAGACTATTTAAACGAAGGGATAAGGAATATTTTACCAATATCGGCGCGATTGTATTTCTTCTCACTGTTATTCTTATTTTTGCAAGGGAATTTGTACTCGTTGGTGCAGTACTTTCAATCGTATTTCTTGTCTATGTACTTTCCACTGTTGCTCCGGAGGATGTAAAACACAGTATTTCCAATCTTGGTATTGAAAGTGCGGGACATTTTTATCGGTATCAGGAACTTGTAGAATTTTGGTTTGAAGAGCAGTGGGGACAAACACTTCTCATTCTTCGACCCATTATTGGATCGAGAATTATTATACTTCTGGGCGTTATAGAGAAACAGCGTGTTCAAGAAGCATTAAAACAATTTATTGCATATCGTGAACAACCGGAAAAATCATGGGTAGATAACGCGGCATCGTGGCTATCCAAAAAAGTCCCCCTCGAGAAACCTTCGTAGCTGTTTTGCGGTATAATAAGCTTTATTGTTCCTGTAGTTCAATGGATAGAATGCGTCCCTGCGAAGGATGTGATTGCAGTTCGACTCTGCACAGGAACGCCAAGATAAGATGGAGGACTGTGTCCTCCGAAGCTTTAGCGTAGGAGGATTAGCCAAGTGGTTTACGGCGACAGTCTCGAAAACTGTTCTCCCGAAAGGGAGGCGCAGGTTCGAATCCTGCATCCTCCGCCATCACGTATAAATACAAATAAACTATTGAAATATGCGTTTGTAGCGTTACGAACATGAGTTCTAACTTCGGGGCGCAGAAAATAAGACTCAAAGATGACAAGGGAGTGGGATTCGAACCTAATTATTTTTTTACACCCATTAAAATTAAACCAATTGGGATATCCTTCATGTCAAGAAATCTTGGGTTATTCTTTGTTAATTCTTCTGATAATTCAGGTTCAATCATTGATCGAACTGTAAAACCCGCAGAAATGAGTTGTTGGAAGTAATCTGATATTGTCCGTTGATAATGTTCAACTTCAAATTCTTGATTATATTCTTTTGCTAAATCTGGATTGGTTTTGCTATCAGACCCCATAATATATTTTGCGTAACCTCTTCGAAAATATCCACCTAAACCTTTTATTTTGTTCGATGTTTTTCCTACTTTTTCTTGACCATATACAAATAAATCCCATGCAGGATGAGTCACAGAAAAAATAAATATTCCTTTACTTCCCAAAACTCTATACGCTTCTTCAATTGGTGTTTTAATGTTTTCAATTTCATTGAGCAACATATTTGAATAAACGATATTAATCGACTCAGGTGAAATACCCCAAGGTTTAGTTGCATCTGCACGTATAAATTCAACCTTTTCGCTTTGAGTTTTTTCTTTGGCATATGAAATGTTGGATTCGGAAATGTCCATGAGGATGATTTTTTTAGGGTGTTGTTCGAGTAATTTTGAAGCGAGGTATCCATTTCCACATCCTAAATCTATTATGGTCTTATTTGATAGATCTCCTACCTGATTGAGCATGATGGGATCGAGCACATATTGTTTATATGCTTCTCCTTGATCTCCAGCACGTTTATTCCAATACTCAGCAAATACAGGATCCTGATATTTTGATTGCATACGAAAATCATACCATGAATGTGGTTGTTATGAGAGGATTGATGGATTTGGTATATAATTCAATTGCTTAGGATCAGGCACGACAGATTGGAAGTAGGTTCTAACACTGTCAATGACCCTCCGCAACGTAATAAATTTGTTTTACAAATTTAAACGTAGCAGTCGCGTTTAAATTGTATTCAATTTATTACGCGACGCTTATGAAAATAGCAATTTCTGCAAGCATGTTTTTTCACAAAGAGATGCGTTCTGTTAAAGAAGCGTTAGAACAACGTGGTCATATTGTTCGTGTTCCCATGGGAACAGAAGAAGAAGTACCTATTGAAGCAAAACCAGGTATTTCAAAAGATGAACTTATAGCTGCGAAAATTGAATACGATTTCATCAGAAAACATTTTAAAAATATTGAAGAATCTGATGCAATCCTCATATTAAATTACCAAAAAAAAGAAATTGATGGGTATATTGGTGGAAACACGTTTTTAGAAATGGGTCACGCGTTTGGATTAGGAAAGAAAATATTTGTTTTATACCCACTTCCTGTTATGGATTATGAATCAGAGATGCATGCTATGCAACCGGTTGTTCTTAATGGAGATTTAAAAATAATTAAGTAGTATGCTCTTGTAGTTCAATGGATAGAACGCGGCCCTCCGGAGGCTGTAATTGCAGTTCGACTCTGCACAAGAGCGCCACGAGTTGCCATTATAACGCCAACGCATACAAGAAATGCTCCAACAAAATAAGTCAGTGTTAGATGTTCATGTAAT
>Ga0209727_1003478_pt1 | contig 10124 bp, 8 predicted proteins | sample RifGroC1_FD_183995 | JGI IMG/M metagenome (GOLD analysis project Ga0209727, IMG submission 183995) | Groundwater microbial communities from Rifle, Colorado, USA - Groundwater C1 (SPAdes) (version 2) | ecosystem: Environmental > Aquatic > Deep subsurface > Groundwater | place: Rifle, Colorado...
AGAAATTCTGGACGGAAATTGTCTTTCAGCGCTTCCATAACCTTTTCTTTCATATTGCTGTAATCCTGCAGTTTTCCGTTATTGGAAAATCCAATTGATTCCATTTTTTCCACAAATTGTGAACCGATATTGGAAGTGAGGATAATGATAGTGTTTTTAAAATTAACCACTCTTCCCTTTCCATCAGTCAATCGGCCTTCATCAATCACCTGCAGAAGCACGTTGAAAACTTCTGGATGCGCTTTTTCAATTTCGTCAAAAAGTATCACCGCGTATGGTCTATGCCTGACCGCTTCGGTAAGTTGTCCTGATTCATCATAACCCACATATCCCGGAGGAGAACCGATGAGTTTGGACATAGAATGTCGCTCCATATATTCAGACATATCCACACGAATAATCGCACTATCATCGTTAAACATAAACTGCCCAAGGGCTTTAGTAAGCTCAGTCTTCCCTACTCCCGTAGGACCCAAAAAAATAAATGAACCAATGGGTCTGTTGGGATCTCCGATACCAGCGCGAGAACGACGAATCACATCCGCCACCCGCTTAATAGCTTGGTCCTGACCGATAACCCTCTTGTTCAACTCCATTTCCATTTTTTCCAGTTTTGCGCGTTCTTCTTCTAGCATCTTGGTAAGTGGTATTCCGGTCCAGCGAGCTACCACCTCTGCGATATCTTCAGCGGTTATTTCTTCTTTTAGTATCCTGCGAGACTTTTGCAGTTTTTTCAGTCGCGCCAATTTCACTTCCAGTTCTTTTTTCAACGTCGGTATTTTCCCATATCGTATTTCCGCCGCCAAAGAAAGATCGGACTTCATCTCGGCATCTTCGGCCTCCAAACGAATACTTTCCAAATTCTTTTTAATGGCGCGAATCTCCGAGACAGTCTCTTTTTCATTCTGCCATTTTAATTCAATTTCTTTGGTTTTCTCGGAAAGGTTGCTTATCTCTTTGTCTATCTCTTTAATTCTGCTCTTCATCTCGCTATTTTTTTCTTTCGCTCCATGCTTGTCTTTTTCTTCTCCCACCCCAGAAGCGATTTCTTTCTTGAGCGCTTCTTTTTCAATTTCCAGACGCATCTTTTTCCTGTGCGCGTCTTCCAGAATCGGTGGTTTGTTTTCCAACATTATTTTCAATGACGAAGAGGCTTCGTCAATCAAGTCCACCGCTTTATCTGGTAAGAATCTATTGGTGATATAGCGAGAAGAAAGATTTACCGCCGCTACGATAGAGTCATCGGTAATACGGATGCCGTGAAAAAGTTCATAGCGTTCTTTAAGTCCACGCAAAATGGCGATAGTATCTTCTACACTTGGCTCATCAATATAAACCGGCTGGAAACGGCGAGCCAGAGCAGGGTCCTTTTCAATATGTTTCTGATACTCCCGTAGAGTTGTCGCTCCGATAGCCCGCAACTCTCCGCGAGAAAGCGCTGGTTTTAGCATATTTGACGCATCCATAGTACCCTCTGCGCCTCCTGCGCCGACGATAGTATGAATCTCATCAATAAAAAGAATTATCTTTCCATCAGAGCGCTCAATTTCTTTCATTATGCCTTTAAGTCTTTCTTCAAATTCTCCGCGATATTTTGTTCCGGCTACCAGCATTCCCAAATCAAGCGAAACGAGTTCTTTGTCTTTCAGAGATTCTGGAACATTATTTTTCGCAATCATCTGAGCGAGTCCTTCCACCACGGCGGTTTTGCCGGTACCCGCCTCTCCTATTAAAATCGGATTGTTCTTGGTCCTGCGCGATAATATCTGCATGATACGAGTTATCTCACTGTCACGTCCGATGACTGGGTCCAATTTATCTTCTTTCGCCAACTTGGTCAGGTTGCGGGTATATTTCATCAATAACTTAAATTTCTTCGGCTCGGAAACGTCGGTTATATTTTGACTGCGAAGTTCTCCCAGTACTTTCACCACTTGGTCTTTGTGAATCCTAAAACGAGCCAGAGTCTCCCGCGCTTCGCTGGCAACTTCCAAAATCGCGATGAACAGGTGCTCCGTTGAGACGAAATCATCTTTCATATATTCTGCCAGTTTTACCGATTGTTCAATGACTTGCGCCAGGTCGGGATTGAGATAAATCTGATATGACGGCGACAAGGTGCTACGCGATTCCGGCAGCTCAATCAATTCCAAGACAGAATCAGTCAAAAGCATCGTATCCACTCCGAGCTTGTCCAAAATGGAATTCACCATAGACTCCTCGGCGAGAAGCAGGGCAGCGAGCAAATGAAGCGAGGAGACATGATTTATTCCGCGCTCAATGGCCAGCTCGTGAGATCTTTTAATAGCTTCTTTGGCTTTAGTTGTAAATTTATTAAGTGGTGGCATAAAAATTAGTTTATGAGAATAAAACTAAAAAATAAGAAATTTTATTGAGTTGTTTCAGCTGATGACGTATTGGTGCCATCTGGGGTGACAGGCACAATAGTCTCTTCTGGTTGAACTAATTCAACAATAGTAAAATCTTTTTCCATTGTTGTTTTAAGAACTTTTTGTTCACCTAAAACACTTTTCACAATATAAGTCTCTCCTTCTTTGGGTTCCGGTATTATGGAAGCTATCACAACTTTATTGTCACCTAGAAATAACCCCGTTCCCAAAACTTTATCTTCGGAAATAATTTCCCCTGATTCTGAAAGTGTACCTTTTAAAAATAAAGTGACCGTAAGCGGTTTTATGGCTTTCAAATCCGCCAGAAGCTTTTTTTCTTCCGCTGACAATGCTTGGGTTTTAATGCTCTCAGCTGGAACAATTTTCTCCACTGTCTCCCTTACAATACGCGTAACTGGCACAGTAAAGGATGCCGGCGCCTGTTGCATCAGAGTCACAGTAGTTATGCCTGTCGCAATAGAAGTGACGAAGCTAAGTAAAATAGCCAACAATATCAACTGCGATTTATTTAAATCTTTTACATCCATACATCAATTATACCACCTTTTTAATTTTTGCAAAATTTCAGATAAAGACTTCACAGTATATTCAATATCCTTTTTTGTTGTGCTTCTGCCCAAAGAAAAACGTAGCGACCCGTCAGTATCTTTTATATCTTTATTTATTGCCTCTATGACATGTGAGGCTTTACCGTCGCCGGATTTGCAAGCGCTTTTCGCTGCCGCCATTATTCCCCTGGCTGATAACTCTATCACCAAAAGGTCACTCGGAATTCCTGGTATTGTAATGTTTATATTATTCGGCAATCTGTTTTTTAAATCACCATTAAAAATAATCTTCGTCGGGTGTCCAACACCCGACAGTCGGACGTCCAACGTCCGAAGGAAATAATCTCGGAGTTTGGTTAAACGTTTTACTTCTTTTTCTTTAATTTTTTCTACATCTTGAAGCGCCTTTGCTATGCCGAGAGCCAAGGTTACATTTTCCGTACCCGGTCTCAAGCCGAATTCCTGATTGCCACCAAACATAATTTTCTTAATCGGTGTGTTTTTTTTAACATATAAAATCCCAACTCCTTTCGGTCCATAAATTTTTGCGCCGTTAAAAGACATCAAATCAACCCCGAGCTTTTCAACCTTTATCGGTAAATAATTTATCACCTGGGTGGCATCGGTGTGGAATATGGGATAGCTTACAGCTTTTTGCTTATGGCTTATAGACTTTTTATAATGTCTGACTTCCCTTGCAATCTCCATAATCGGCTGGATGGTTCCAATCTCATTGTTGGCATACATGACTGATACTAAGACAGTATTTTTTTTGAGAGCTTTCTTTATTTTTCTGGGATCAACTATCCCGTTTTTTTCCACCGGAACATAAGTCACCTCCGCTTGTTTGGTTTCTTCCAAATGCCTACAAACTTCCAATACCGATGCGTGTTCTATGTTCGTAGTGACAATATGGGGTTTTTTGAAATTATTTATTAAACCAAGAATAGCCAGATTGTTCGCTTCTGTAGCTCCGGACGTGAAAATTATCTCATAACTATGCGCTCCTAAAATTTGCGCGATGGCTGCCCTCGCATTTTCAAGTTTATTTTTCTCTTTCATCCCGATTTCATGAATGCCTCCCGGGTTCGCCTCCGCCACAAGCGCGCTTGATGCGTAATCAAGGTATGTGACTTTCTTTCTTTTCGGCTGATTTTTATTTGATTTGGGCATAAAAATAGTATATATTGAATTCGTATGAATATAAAGCTCGACAATGTTTTTTCTTTGGCCTTTTTTGTTTTGGTTGGGATTGCTATTTTAATCGGCATAGTCTGGGCCTTCATTACCGAAAAACGCCTAAAAAGATTTTTCCTGGGTAAAAAGGCAAAAGATTTGGAAGACACCATCATTACGCTTGAGAACGATATCTCCCAACTTAAAAAAGCAAAAGAAAGTATGGAAAAAGATATCGCCACGATGAACGTCAAGTTGAAAAAAAGCATCAGGGGACTCAACACCATACGTTTCAATCCATTCCCAGACCAGGGCAGCAATCAAAGTTTTGCCATCGGAATGTTGAACGAAGAAGGAGACGGTTTGGTAATTTCAAGTTTGTATTCTCGCGAACGAATGAGCGTTTTCGCAAAACCGGTAAAAAATGGCAGGTCCGAATACGAATTGACGACCGAAGAAAAAGAAGCTTTAGAAAAGGCAAAAGTATAATGGATAAAAATAATCAAAAACCAAATGTGGGGGTTCGCGCGCCTATCGTGGCGGTGATGGGTCATATTGACCATGGTAAATCAACCTTGCTTGACTACATCAGGAAAACAAACGTCGTAGAAGGCGAAACCGGGGGCATCACCCAGAGAATTTCCGCCTATGAAGTCGTTCAGCCTGAAGGGGGGAAAATTACATTTTTAGACACACCGGGACACGAGGCCTTTTCCAAGATGCGAGAACGGGGCGCAGAAATAGCGGATATCGCTATTTTAGTCGTTTCGGCCGAAGACGGGGTTAAGCCTCAAACCATTGAAGCCTGGAAGACCATAGTGGAAAGCAAGATTCCATGTGTGGTGGCAATAAATAAAATAGACAAACCGGGAGCCAACGTGGAAAAAACAAAAACAGAACTGGCGGAAAATGAAATCTATTTGGAAAATTACGGAGGCAAGATTCCTTATGCGGAAATTTCAGCCAAGGATGGCACAGGCGTGGACAATCTCCTTTCGCTTATTTTGATTTTAGCTGAAATGGAAAATTTCTCCGGTAACGTTGCGGAAAATGCTTCCGGTTTTGTGATTGAAGTGAATTTGGACCAAAGACGCGGGATCTTGGCGACCCTGATCATAAAAAACGGTTCCATTAAAAATGGTATGACTGTGGTAGTGGAAGACAGTATTTGTTCCACGCGAATAATAGAAAATTTCAAAGGAGAAATGATAAGCGAGGCAAGTTTTTCCTCCCCTATTCGCATAATGGGTTTTGATAAGATGCCTAGAGTGGGAGCGCCATTCGTGTCCTTTGAGAAAAAAACGGAGGCTCTCAAATATGTGGAAGATTGGCAAGAAAACAAAAAACGCGAGGTATGTAAAAATAAAAAAGAAGAAGAGAAAGAAACCGGCAAAAAAATAATCCCGATAATCTTAAAAGCTGATGTTTCCGGTTCTATTGAAGCCATTGAAAAGGAAATCGCCAAGATAAAGAATGACAGCGCGGAATTCAGAATTATCGGCAAAGGCATCGGCCCGATTACTGAGTCGGACATAAAAGGCATAACCTCCTGCGAGAATGCCATTGTCATCGGGTTTAATGTAAAAGCAGACAAGAGCGCCATTGAAATCGCGCAAAAGAGAAATATCACTATTTCTTTCTTTGAAATAATTTATAAGATGACCGAGTGGCTCCTCCTGCAAATGGAAGAGAAAAGACCAAAGATTGAAACCATAGAGACGACCGGGCGGGCGAAAGTCATCCGAGCCTTCAGCCGTACCAAGGAACGCCAGATAGTGGGTGGAAAAGTGACAGAAGGACAAATCAACCTAAACAGCACTGTCAGGATAATGCGCCGAGACTTTGAAATTGGACGCGGAAAAATTGTGAATTTGGAAAAAAGCAAAACAAAAACCAGCACCGTAGAAGAAGGCACTGAATTCGGGATGATGATTGAATCAAAAATAGAAATAGTCGCGGGTGACATCTTAGAGTCATTCGCCGTAATACAAAAATGACGGATAGAAATGATAAAGTAGCAAATGCTATCAAGGAGCTCGCAGCCCTGTTCTTGGAACGCGAAAACAATAGAACTTCGCTCATCACCGTCACCTCCTGTTCCGTTTCTCCCGACCTTAAACGAGCAACTATATTTATCACGGTACTTCCCGACTCCAAAGAAGCGGACGCCTTAAATTTTGTAAAACGACAACTTAAAGATTTAAGAGAATTTCTGAAGAAAAATTTGCCGATAAAGATAATCCCCTTCCTGGATGTTGCGATAGATTTGGGAGAAAAGAACAGACAAAAAATTGACGAATTGCTAAAAATGAGTAAATAACTTGCAGTATATATAATTACCACTTATAATATAAGTGTGGGAATAAAGCATAAAGTAAATGAAAAGTTTTTCGAAAAATGGTCGCCAAATATGGCGTATGTATTGGGATATATCTATGCGGATGGAAGCTTAGATGATTCACCCTATATGCGTGGTAAATATATACAAATAACAAGCATAGACGAAGATTCTATACAAAGAATAAAAAATTGGTTAAGCTCAGAGCATAAAATAAATACAAAGAAATCAAATTTTATAGGCGGAAAAATCTGTTTTATTTTGAGAATAGGTAGCCATAAGATATATAATGACCTTTTTAAATTAGGCTTATACCCTAATAAATCCCTCACTGTGAGTTTTCCAAAAGTTCCACGAAAATATATAGGCCATTTTATAAGAGGATATTTTGATGGCGACGGTTGTATTTCTTTTGAAAAAAGTAAAGGAGTAAGGGGCCAATCAATTATAAAAAGAATCCGTACGATATTTACAAGCGGAAGTAAAAAATTTCTAGAAGAAATGAATCGAGTTTTAAAAAATATTGGAATTGATAATGGTAAAATTTATATAAGCAAAAGATCATATCAGTCAATGTACAATACAAAAGATTCTATTAAACTATTTAAACTAATGTACACCAACACTAGCATTAATTCCTTTTTTATGCGAAAATTCAAAGTGTTCAATAATTACTTTGAATTACGACCAAAGGTTGTTGATAAAACCATTAAAAAAATAATTGATTTTCATATAAAAGGCGTGGTGGCGAAATGGTAACGCTTCGGTCTGCAAAACCGACATGCGTGGGTTCGATTCCCACCCACGCCTCAAAATTGATAATTTATGATTAATAATTTATAATGAAAAAATTGCCCAAGTGGCGTAATTGGTAGCCGCGCGAGACTTAAAATTTCGTGACCGCGAGGTCGTGTGGGTTCGATTCCCACCTTGGGCACACAACTAAATAATATTTGCGCCCATAACTCAGCTGGTAGAGTAGCTCCCTCTTAAGGAGAATGTCGCAGGTTCGATCCCTGCTGGGCGCACATAAAGTACCGTTGTACTTTAAATTTATGGGCGAGTGGCGTAATTGGTAGCCGCGCTAGTCTTAGGAACTAGTGTCGCAAGACATGGGGGTTCGATTCCCCCCTCGCCCACCACTACTTGACATTTATATTGATAAGTGCTATACTATATGGTATGAGTAAATTAAACAACAAATCAATATTTTTCGGCTTGAAAATACTATCTATTTTAGCCTTTAGCTTGTTAATTATACCTTCTAGTACGAACGCTTATTCCGCTAGAAACAACGGCTTCAACAATGCGACAGATTACGACGAGGTGGTTGTTAGAGCAACTCCAACAACCAACCCAAAACCGGCCATCAGTTTGATTAGTCCGAAGTCTATCAATTTAGGTATGGGCACTAAGACTATAACCATCACCGGTAGCGGTTTCGTTCCTAGTTCTGTCGCTAGAATAAACAATTCCAGCCGTCCGACTACTTTTATAGATAGCACTCACCTGTTGATGCAGATTACCGGCAACGACACATATGCGTACAAGACCAACGGTGGATTCTTTATCACTGTTTATAATGGAGCTCCCGGCGGAGGATATTCTAACGGTGTTTTCTTCACTGTAAATAGTAATTCAACCGCGGGCGCAAATGTAAATGATGATAATAGTAATAATGTTTCCCCCGATACTTATTCGGAAACAGTTGAAACAGAAAATGAAACAGATAATTACAGCAACCTCGCTTCCAACGCTATTTTCGGGTCAGGCAGTTTCTTGCCTTCCGGATTAGTACAATGGATACTCTTCGCAATCTTGATTCTACTCATAGTCATTTTAGCCAGAAAGATTTTCGGCGCAAAAGAAAACTATGATGAAGCTCCAATGAAGCACGCGTAATACCTCACCCCTTTGCTTTTCCCCTCTCCATCGTAAAAGATGGAGAGGGGCTGGGAAGAGGAGAATTAAAATTCCACAAAAAAGTCAGCCCCAAGGGGTTGACTTTTTTGGTATTTTGTGATACAATTTACTAGTAAATTGCCCCTTGAAAACAATATAAAACGTGAATGGTTTGCTCATCAAGTAGCTAAAAATTTGGCTTTTTAATAAGCAGACTATTCACCAGTTAACAAACCCGCGCCGCGGGCGCTTAACCGCGCCATCGGCGCAAGAAAGGAAAGACAATGGGAGTTCTCATTTTTCTGGCGATTACCCTGGGCGCAATTGCCCTTCTGATACTCCTGGTGACAACCTCAAGAACCGAGGTTAAGCCAGGATGCGCACTCGTCTACAACAACATCTGGACGGGAAACCCGCGCTGTGTACTTCCTGGGACAGACTTCATCATCCCTGGGGTTCATCGGGTTTTGGAAAAGGAAGTCTCTCTCAAGAACGAGGCTCAGAACCCATCGAATGTACCGCTAATCACGGGAGATGGGATTGAGCTCGAGGTGGACTACATCGTCCGTCGAATGCAGGTAGGATTTCCGGGTATGCCCGAGTTCAAGAAGTTGTCACAAGTGGACAGAGAAAAGCTGAAGAGCTGTGCTGTGCTAGCTGTGACCGAGATCAACTATGGTGACCACAGAGACAAGGTCCTGACTCGTATGGTAGCTCATCTCCAAAGTTTTATGGAGAAGAGAACCTACAACGAGCTCTTTGAAGATGCTGATCTAGAGAAGGGAGAGCCTGGCAAGGTCAATGCGCAGGCCAAGGACGATATTGAGACATCAGTAAACGAAGCCCTTAAGGGAGACATCGCTACTCTCCAGTGGGGCTTCTGGAACGAGATCGACTTGGAAGACTACAACCTGCCAGAAACTCTGCGTCGTGCCAGAGAGCAGAAGGCAAGCGCTAAGATGAGAGGGCAAGCTCTTAAGGAGAAGCTCACCTCAGCAGGTCTTCAGAACGAAGAGGCTACGGCGTGGGCCGGGAAGATCGCATTCGGTGAGGCTATCGGTGAGGCTATCGGCAATGCCCTGCACGGCATTTTCGGAAAGAAGAAGGAGTAGACCATGGGTATTGTCATATCCCTCGTCGTGCTGATAGGGCTCCTGTTGCTAGGTTTCATCGCATGGCTCACAGGATTCTCGTCGTTCTTGGCCATCGTTGCCGGAGTTCTACTCCTGGTCTGCGGTGGTCTCATGGGTGCAAAGATGGCTGGAATCGTTTCTCTCCCAGACCTCTTTCTGAAGATCGGCGGTTGGGTGGTCGCTCTGTGTCTGGTTGTGATTATCTGGGCCTGGGCAAGTCATAAGACTCAAACCCAGGCAGACTTCCAGAAAGACGGTATTGTGCCGTCAGTCGGGAAAGTCGTTGGAAAAGCCGTTTGGCAAACGGCCTTCGGTGAACCCAAACCCACTCCCACCACCCCGCCATCAACCCACAACACCACCGCCGTATCGCCCCAGCCACCCAGCCCCTGTCAAGGCCCGTGGGACGTCCGCGAGCTCGACATCCCTGCCGGAGGGTTGCCGGTACAGCTGTGTTGGGGGTGGTCGTTCTGGTCCATCAACGGACCAGTGACGCTAACCACCAAGTCTGGGAAGCCGTACAAGTTCCTTCCAGGAAAGGAGGGAGAGGTCGTCATCCAAGAACTACAGATGGGAGGAGTGGCGATCTTTCGTGCAGATCCTGACGGGTCAGCAC
>Ga0209727_1003481_pt1 | contig 10118 bp, 11 predicted proteins | sample RifGroC1_FD_183995 | JGI IMG/M metagenome (GOLD analysis project Ga0209727, IMG submission 183995) | Groundwater microbial communities from Rifle, Colorado, USA - Groundwater C1 (SPAdes) (version 2) | ecosystem: Environmental > Aquatic > Deep subsurface > Groundwater | place: Rifle, Colorado...
ATAAACAAAACTGGTATATTCTTTTTTCCACATAACTTTACTCCTTTTTTATGATAGGCTACATAATCCCCACCCACAGGATGGGCAAGTAAGACATCCTTCTCTTTTGGTTAGTTCTTCATTACAGGACGGACACTTGTTGTCAAGCTTTTGAAGGACTTGATTACCTTTGCAGCCATTTCTGAAAACTGTAACACCCTTACATCCCATTTTCCAGGCTTTAAAAAATGCATTACGAACAGTTTTGCGAGAAGCGTTAGAGGAGAGATTCACGGTTTTTGATATAGCAAGATCTGTGTACTTTTGAAAGCATGCCTGTGTTTCTATATGTTGTTCATATCCAATATCATGAGCTGTAACAAATATATCTTTTATATCCTGTGAAATATCTTCTATGTTTTGTAAGCTTTCTCCTTCTAATAGTTTTTGAATTATTTCTTCTTTATACAGTCCTCTTTCTTTTAATGTATTTACAAAATCTTGATTTATTTCTACAATTTTACCTTCTAAGCATTGTCTTATATTAGCTAAGGAATATAATGGTTCAATTCCAGATGAACATCCAGCTATGATCGCAATGCTGCCCGTTGGCGCAATTGATCGCAATACTGAATTTCTTCTAGGAGATCCTATATAAATACTTTTATCGCATAAAGGAAATGATCCTTTTTCTTTTGCTAATTCTTCTGTAGCTCTAACAGATTCTTCTTCGATAATATTCATTATACCATTTATGTATTCAAAACTATCTTTTGATCCATATTTAATACCTAATTTAACAAAGAGATCTGCAATTCCCATACATCCAATCCCAATCGGCCTCGTTGATTTTGTCATTTTTTCTATATATTTAATAGGAAAAACATTTACATCAATAACATCATCTAAAAATCTAACCGCTAATCGGACTACTTCTTTTAGTTTTTTATAATCAATTTCTTTATTTTCTTTTACAAACCTAGAAAGATTGATAGACCCTAACGTACAACTGCTACCGTCATGGTAGACAAATTCTGAGCAGTTTTTGACACATATACTACTTGTATAATCTTCTTTTTCGAATTTTCCTATAAAGAAATTATGAAAATCTTCTACTGTGCCGTTATATACATCTTCATATCCATCAAATTCTACTGATACAATTTTATGATTATATAATAAGTTATAATTTTTTAAATCTTTCCAATACCTAAAAGGACTACTATCCCTACAAATTTCATGACTTATTCCTTGTTTTTTACATTCTTCTGCCCATTCTTTTTTTTCAGGAACTCTATTTATTTTATATTTTAATTCTTCAAAAACTTTATATTGTTTTTCTCGAAGATCTTCTTTTTTTGATTCATTTATTTTTAAGAAGCTATTTCTAAACTTATCTAAAACAACTGGATCTCTCATATTATATTTTGTAGAGCAAGAATAACTACAAAAATTTGTTCTATTTTTATAATAATCATCAACTAAAATATTTTCATCACATCCATCTCTTTTACATATTTTGAGTATAACTATTTTATTGTTTATAATTTTTGCATTATAACCACAATCATTAAGTTCCTCTACTCTATATTCTCTATAAATTCTTTTAGATAAAGGTGTAAATTTATAAATTTTATTTCTATACCTACTAAACTCTTTTGGATAATTAAGATTATTATCATCTACATATTTAAACCAATCTCTTTTAAGTACTCTTCGTTTTAACTCATAAGTTAAATATTTTAAATGTTTTTCAATATCCTCTTTTTTAGCATTTATATATCTTCCATTTTTTTCCCCGCTTACTGATTTAGACATTTTTTTTCTATATTGTTCCCATTTTTCTTCACTCCATTCAATTTTTGCTCTAATCATAGGATTTTTATTACCTAACATGTTTTCTCTATGTAGTTGTACATGATTATCAAAACTCATTACTTTTAAATTTTCTATAGAGTTATCACTTCCGTTATAATTTTTATGATGAACAACTTCATATCTTTTTAAATCTCTTCCTGTATAATATTCAGCGACCATTCTATGTTCAAGTTTTCTATTTCTATTCAATTCTATATCTATATATTTTTGTTTTTTCTTATTTGCATATCTTATTATCTTATTCATTATTTGCAAACTATCCCCATTAACAAGGTTTTTTACTTTTTTAATGGTTCCATTTTTCATTACAAATTTATGATCTTCAGTAGCTCTTATATAATCTCCACTATCTAATAATATTTTATATATAGGAGCTTTTTCTCTTGTTAATCTTGGATTAATCATTTTTCGTATTGCAATTTTTTTATTATCATCCATAGTATAAACGGGAACATCTTTATTTTCTCCAGCAAGTTGACTGATTGATACATATTGTCTACCGTCAGCAACTGCAACCATCGTATCTCCCGTAATGCAGGGATTTCCACTCTTTATCTTAGCAACTCTCGGAATTGGATTATCAGTATTGATTCTATCTAAGTATAAAATTCCTGGGTCTCCAGAAGACCAAGCAGACTCAACTATTAGATCAAAAAGCGATTTCGCACTTACTTTTTTTATTACTCCATTAAAATATAATTCCCATTCTTCGTCATTAAAAACTGCTTCCATAAATTTATCTGTAATTCCCACAGAAAGATTAAAATTAGTAAAAGAACTGGGATCATCTTTTTTACAAGTAATAAACTCAAAAATATCAATATGGTTAATTTTCATGGTAGCAAGAAGTGCTCCCTTACGCCTACCTCCTTGGCGAAGAATTTCGACAGTTCTATCAAATATTTTCATAAAAGATAAGGGACCGCTAGCGATTCCTATCATATCACCAACTGGAAAATCTTTCGGTCTTAATTTACTTACATTAAAACCGACACCCCCCCCACCTTTACAGATTAATGCAGTTTCTTTAACAGCATCAAATATTTTTTCTATATCATCTTCAATAGGGATAACGAAACATGAGCTTAATAGACCTAAACTTGTCCCACTATTAAAAAGAATGGGAGAAGCAGGCATAAAATATAAATCACTTATAATGTTATAAAATTGCTCCTCCCAATATGGTGAATTTTCTCCTTCTGCTTGAGCTATATGTTTACAAACTCTTCTAACCATTCCATCTGGTGTTTCAATAATATTCCCCTCTTTATCTCTTCTTAGATATCTTTTTTCTAATAGATATTTTGCATTTGGCGTTAATTTATTTTCTATTGACATCCTTATTATTTCTCCATTTTATATTCTTCTTATCATTGTTACTGTTATTTTACCCGATAGATCTCTTTCTATTTTATTTTCATACCATTCATCTTTTTCTAAGTTTTTTATTTGTGATTTTATTTTCAATTTATCATATCCAATAATAATTCCTTCTTGTATTGTACCATAATAATCATATATAATTGGAGTAATTCCACTATATATCATTTTTCCTAGACGTTCTTGTTTAATTATTTTAATCATTTTTTATCTTCTTTGTTTATATATATTTTGAGATAAATTGTCGCAGACCAAATAAAGAAATTGGACTTCGTCTGGTATCAATTTTGATTCCTGTTCTTTCCGCGCCTAAAACTTCTGCAACAATATCAAGATCAACTGGCTTTTGACGCTGACCAACAATTTTGATGGACTTTTGAGGATGATTATCATTAAAATTAATTTTTCTTTTAGTTTTTCCAATATCTCTTATTGTTTTAATTTTTGCTTCTCCAGGACGTAAAAAATCATTATCATGAATAACTCCTAAATTTGAATTAACAAAATATATCATATAATTGGGGAAAAAATTAATAAATATATTATCTTTAAACCCATCATAATAGAATTTTATAATCATTTTTTATTTAACTCCGGAAGTATTGGTAACTCACACTTTTTATGAACTATATCCTGTTCATCTGAATATTGTACACTAAAACCAGATATCTGACAATATCCATAATATTTCATATTAAGAATACAATTCTTACATGATTCTATTTTTACTACTTTATTTTTCAAAAATAATAATCTTGCCATATTTATCTCCTGTTACTTACTATAACTCTGTTTTTATATTCTTCTCCTGGTCTTGAACTACTCCTGCCTGAAAAATGAAATAGATTAGTAACCGAGAATCTTCCTCTTTTAGAGGGTACAATATTATACTGATTAGTTCCAATATTTATTGAACTTTATATTTATCATAAAATTATTTAATTTTATTTATTTATTATTTGTCTTGTTTTTTATTCTTTTATTTTCTCTATTTTATATCCAGATTCTTCAATAAGGTTCAATATTGATTTACCAGTTCCAACAATTATATTTTTATTAAAATTTACTGATTTCAGGCACTCGTTATGTATTTTGTTTTGTAATTCTATTATATCTTCAGGTGTTGGTTTGTATCTTGGAATAGGTGGCATTCCATCTATTATTCTTTGTGAGTCTTCTAAATGTTCTTTTAGTTTGGATATTTCTATTTCAAGATTAAATATTGGATCTTTTAATGATTCTAAAACCCTAAATAATATATACTGTTGTATAATATCAGCCTTAGATTTATCTCCTGTAGTATCATCTTTTATTAGATCTAGTATATAATTATACTCTTTTTCTCCATATGATAATTTATCTTCTATAATATTATCAAAAAATAAACATGAAACATCTAGATCTTTATTATCCATTTTATTACTCCTTATTAGTTTTCTTATATTATAATCTTATTCCTCTTTCATGTCAAGATTATAACCTATGTGATTTAGAAATTCATCAATAATATTATAATCAAATTCATCAGTAATCTTATAATCTGATCCTTTTAATAGAATTAAACATTCTTCTTTTGATTTTCCACTAACTTCAGACATAATACATACTTTAGCTAAATGATTTATATCTACAATATTATCTTGGCAAAATACTGATATCTTGTATAAAATATCTATAATATTATTATACATTTTCCAATTATTTTCAGCAAAAATTGATAAAAAAGTATATCCTATTTCTGTAATTTTATAAAAGTTGATTTTTGGATAGCTATATGAAACGCTATTAATAAAATCTAAACTAGAACAATTATCTATTTCATCATCTATAATATAACTATAAGGACCCATAAAATGATTTTTATATTTAATTTTAAAATCTAATATTTTGCTAATAAAATAAGTGTAGTTATGAATGTTTCTCTCATTACATTCTTCTTCACTAGTAAAATTATTAACTACAGATAGGATTAAGTTTTCTGTTTTTATTTTCATGATTCTATTATCTCCATTTTACTTTTTCCGTCCACAATTTCAAAGTTTATTCTTTTGTTGAATTTAGTGATCACGTTTTCAATATGAGTTATTACTATTATTTTTTTGAAATGATCTTTAAGAGTATCTATACATTCAATTAAGGCGTCTCTTCCATCTTCATCAATAGCTCCAAACCCTTCATCAATAAACATAAAATCTATACTAAATCCAGATCTTTCTAACAATATACTTGATATAGCCATATGTATCCCTATATCTATTTTAGTTTTTTGTCCTCCAGAATATGTAACATATTGTCGCCATGTTATTCCATCAAATATTAAAAAATCAAATATTTCTTCTGTTTTATTTTTCTTTTCTTTTATAGTATCTATTCTAAACGAAAAGGGAGATTTTAACATCTCTAAATATTCATTAGTTCTATCTTCCAAAACTGGGCAAAACTTATCTAATATTAGACTTACAACACCTTTTTTACTAAAAGCCATTTCTATCTTTTTTAATAGTTTATTATAATCCTTTAAAGATGATAAATTATAAAATATCTCTGTTCTTTTATTATTATTTTCTTCTTCTTTTTTAATTATATTTCTATTATTTATTATATCTCTTTCTAAAAATATTGATCTCTTTTCTAAATCATTATAAATATTTTCAGATTTTAAAATTCCTACAATATCTTCATCAGACATTGGAACATCAAGATCTGATTCAATTTCTATTTTTTCCTTTTGTTTTCTATTATAAGTATTTTTATATGATTCAGATCTTGCATTTTCTATTTCTATATTTCTTATCTGTGAATTCATTAAACTTATATCAATTTTTATAGATCTTATTTCTTTTTCAATTATATCTAGATCTGATTTATATTTATTATATTCTTTTACATGAATATCTCCTCTTTGTTTTAAATCATTTATTAGTATAACTTTTTTATCATGAGATAATATATTTTCACAAATTGGGCAAGTATCATTATCTCTAACGTTAATTATTTTTTTCTTTAGGCTTTCTACCTCTTTTTTGTTTTCTATAATATTGTTCTTTACTACTTCCATTTTATCGCTTAATTCTTTATCTTTTTCGGATAGATCTAAAAACTTATTCTTAAATTCTGACGTGTCTCTTATTTCTGATAAATCCAGAGATTGTTTTTTAAGATCTTCGGATATAATTAATAGTCTTTTTAATAAGTTAATAGTATCTGCATCAATTTTATCTTTTAATTTTTCTTGTATGTTTTCATACTCATCTTCCATAAGAATTATATTATTTTTTATACTATCGATATCAATTTCTGTACTTTTCAATACATTATAAGTATATTCTAAGGATTCTATTTCTTTATCTTTTTCTCTTCTTGTTTTATTTACATGTTCAAATATTTCATTATAAGCTTCCATCCCTAGAATTTTCATAACTATCTCTTTTTTCTTAGTGTTATCAGATTCACTAAAAAACCCAAATTTTCCCTGCTCTAATACTATTGAGGAAAGAAAACATTCATAATTTAATGAAATTAAAGATTCAATCATATCTTTAATCTCTGATAATCCCCCCTTTTGTAAAACACCATCTATTTCTAACTCTAATATATTATTTCCCTTAATTCTTGTTCTTTTTATTCTATACTTGGAGTTATTTAAATCAAAATAGGATTCTACATAACATTCTCTATCTTGAAAAAGATTAAAATCTTTTACTAAAGTATCTATTCCATCTCCTCTTTTATTAACTCCTCTACTTATCCCATAAATTACAAAAAGCAGAGCTTCTATTATTGATGTTTTCCCTACTCCATTTTTACCAGTTACTACAAAAGCATCATTCATATTACTAAAATCTATTTCTAAATGCTCATGTATTTGAAAATTGTGTAAAATAATCTTTAATAGGGAAAAATCAAATTTTGATTTTAAGTTAATTTTTGTATCTTTATAGCTAAGATCTTCTATAATTTTTTTTACTAATTTTAAAATTTTATCTTTGTCTTCATCGTTTTGAAAATATTCTTCAATATTTTCCATTATGCTTTTTTCTATTCCAATATTTTTAGTATTATCTCTTTGTTTTCTAATACTATTATCTATTGAATACAGAGAATAATATTCTGATCCTTTTAATTTATCATTAATTTCTTCTCTATAATTTATTATGGATTTTGTATCTAATCCAGTTTCATCCATAATAACTTTAATAATATTATTTACAGGATCTATATCACTTATCTGTGATATTATTTCTTTTGGAGTACCGTTAAAATTATAAAATTTTTGACATTCTAGTTTAATAAATTCATATTTTAATTCTTTATCATATGATAAATATATAAATCCTTTATCATCTATTTCGGAAAAATCATTTCTTGATATAGATCCAGGATATATAATCAATGGATTGTTATTAATTACCTGAAACTTATGAATATCTCCCATTGCTACATAATCTAAATTATCAACTAATAGATCTTTATATGATATTACATTTTCATTGTTATTAATATCTTCATAGTTGGATCTATTTGGAAGAACAGATTCTTTTAATGGAAGATGAGCCATAATTATATTTAACTTATTAGGAGATAAATTAAAACTATTTAAGAAACTTTTTATTTCATTACTATTAGTATATGGAGAAATTGAAATGATGTTAATTTCATCATTACTAAAAGAATCAAATTCTCTTAGTAATATAACTTTATTATTATCATCATCATAATATTCATCTATACTAGATGCTATCATGGATCTTGATATATCATGATTACCTAATATAATGAATTCTTTTTCGACTAACTTAATTCTTTTTTTGAACTCTTCTCTGTATATTTTTCTTAATAAAGAAGATGGATTTATACTTTTAAAGAAGTCTCCCGAAATTAAAGAGTATTTAATATTATTATTTTCAATAAATTTTCTTATTTGTTTTAAGGAATTTAAAGTATCTAATGTTCTTGTATTTAGTTTTGTAATTGAATCTAGTCTACCATAATTAGTAAGACCAAGATGTATATCAGCAAAATGAACTAAATTTATCATTTCAATCCTCTAATTGATGATCAAATTTCAATCCTATAGGATTATTGTTTTCCCAAATTATTTCAAAATAACAATAACAATCATTACAAAAACATGATTCATCCCCCCATATCTATTACTATTTTATCACTGTGTATATCATCACATATAGGACAATCTAAAAGTATTTCACCATCTATAGTTTTAATATTTTTAGGAACATATACTTTATCATATTCTTTTATTATATCTCTTACCTTATAGTAATATTTTGAATCTGGATCTATTACTAATATATTTTCATTCTTTTTATCAATTTTATCTAACAAATAATTAAAAAAATACTTTTCTTCTTTTTTTAGATTATCTAGATCTTTCTCATTAATAACAATATATTTTCTCATTTTTATTAATTTCCTTTTCAAATAAATTTAATATAAAACTATAAAAACAATAAGATTTTTCATCATTTATATTTTTATCATAGTTTTTTATAAAGAAAACATGACCTACATTTTCTCTTTTATTAAGTTTGTTTTTAATATAAAAAAGATTAATAAAACTATTACTGATTTTACACTGATTATATTTATTTTTGATATTCAATGATATTTTATTCATAAAAATATCTCTCCAGTAATCATTCAAATTAATTATTATATAAGGATAATGTTCTTCATGTCCCCAACAGCTATATAAAGTAAAAACACCATCAATTTGATTAATTTCATCCAAAAACCAAATTATTTTGTTATCTAAAAGACTATTAGTTTTACCATTTCTTATATTTTCTATTTCTTTATATAAATCATCTTTATTACAAATAAAAGCAGAATCAAAATTAATCATTGAAATTTTCCATTTTTATTTTATGAACAAACAAAGCAAGAGCTATAGCATCTAATTCATCTTTAGATAATTTTTTAACAAAAAACATAGAATCTCTAATTTTTAAATTAGAAAAACTTTTAGAAACCTGTTCATTAAATAAAAACTCTCTGACATTTTTTACTTTACATCCTACAATTGGAATATTCTTTTCTAAGCAGCAGTTAATGATTATTTGATTTCTCCACTTTAAATCTTTATTATCTTCATAAATAGTGTAGTCTGGCTTATAGGTATCAAGTAGATTATTTACAAATTTTATAGTTTTTTGAGTACTTTTACCTATTCTAGTTTTTCCACTATCTATTAGAGATAAAGCATCTTCCAAGTCCATAACTGCATAACTAAGAAAATTACATCCAGGATCAAAAGATAATACCATTTTTATTACCTGTTCAAAAATAATTTAATAAGATTATGTATTATTGATGCTCTTCGAATTTTTTCATCAAGATTATCCACATAAGTATCTTTAATAATTTCTATTTGATCTAGTAAAATATTCATACAATACTCTTCAGGATCTTTAATTTTATTATTTTCACACATAATTATTTACTCCTTTTGAACTACTCCCGCCTAAAGTCGGGAGATTCTGATTCTCCCGTCACATCAGTCAATGAGTTTCTCGGTCCAACTATAGTTTGAAATCCTGTAATTTTTGACCGAAGGGACGTACCGACCCATTTAATATCTTTAGCCGAGTTGGTATCTCGATCTAAAACCAAACCACAATAAGGACACTTATGTATTCGATTTGATAGAGTCTTAGGAACTAACTTGTGACATCGACTACATCTTTGTGAGGTCTGATATGGATCTACCTCTACTACTAATCTACCAGCTTCCTCCGCTTTGTAGATCAGAAAAGTAAAAAATAGATACCAACTAGCATCATGTATGGATTTAGAAAAAAGATGATTTAAGACCATTTTCTTAATAGTTAAATTTTCTATATAAACGGTCTGATAATTCT
>Ga0209727_1003482_pt1 | contig 10114 bp, 6 predicted proteins | sample RifGroC1_FD_183995 | JGI IMG/M metagenome (GOLD analysis project Ga0209727, IMG submission 183995) | Groundwater microbial communities from Rifle, Colorado, USA - Groundwater C1 (SPAdes) (version 2) | ecosystem: Environmental > Aquatic > Deep subsurface > Groundwater | place: Rifle, Colorado...
CAAAAGAACTTTTTGATAGATGCTTTGATAAAGCGTTCCTTCGCCCACCGCTACCTGTTTCGCTTCAAAGCGCATGGCCCGTTGAGTACGATCAAAACTGTTTTGCAGGGCGAGATAACGGGAATACTCGGGTTCTTCATCTTCCAGCTTTGCAGCTGCCGCTGCCAGATGTGGAAGCTGTTTCGTGGCCTGGTCAAAAAAGTTCTGATTACCGGCATGTTCGGACTTTAAATAGTAATGATAAATGGTTTGGCGATTGATGGAATTTGCATCCGCAAGGGCAGCCCAGGGGAACTGGATTCCTCCCACGCTGACGGTTCTGGTTTCGAGGGCATGGAGCTGAGATCGAATATCCGCAAGCTTGCTCAATTTTGCTTCGTGATCTCGGATTGCCATTTTGAGAAAAAACATATCATAGCGTGAGATGCCGTAAGTTCCTCTTAAGACATCCACCAGGTCAGTCGCGGGCTTGCTCAGGGAATCGCCAATCTGTCTCAGGGTGCAACCTGAGCACTGCCGCAGGTAAGGCTCGAGGGAGCGAGTTACATCGTTCGCCATGACACCACCTGCAACGCCTGATTCGGTATAAACCATATTGCGGGACAAAAATTTGAGAATTTCCATGGTCTCTCGGCCTGCCGGAGTCGAAATCTCAGGAGTCGACATGTACTTGTCTTCTCTGCGTGCCCGCAAAAAAATGTCTTCCAAATTGCGGCCGGACTGGGCTGCTTTTAAAAACGCTTCAGCATAACCGGTGGTACCAGGCAGTTCCCCGGATCCGGTGACCACACAAGTTTTGTCAGACGCCAATTTGAGTGAGTTGCCGGAGTAACAGGAGAAGTCCAGAATCGCGAGTTTCACTTTTCCGGCTTCGGCCGCTTCACGGAGGGCGATCAATTCGTCCATGTTGAAATTGGCGCCACGGGCAGCCACTTGATGGGATTGGGTGCCTGCACTAGCCGGTGCGCCGTGAGTATCAACCACGACGAGGAGTTGATCGCCTTCGCGGATCTTGCCGCTTTGGATGGCAGTGACATAATTTTTTATCGAAGCCCTGGCCGCGTCAGCGGTAAAATCCCGGCGCTGTCCGTCAAAGGCTTTGGAGGCCTTGCTTTCGGTTTCCGAGTGGCCGCCATTCACCAGAGCCTGAGTCTGATAGCCCGCTGCTTTGAGAGCCTTGCCTGCCGGTTTTAGGATATCATCAAAAATAGTGGTCGCCTTCTCTGCAGGTTCACCGCCGGCGCCGAGGAACAGGGCATGGCGCGCCGCTTGCGAGGGCAGGGAACCCAAAAGGCTGAGAGTACAAAATCCAAAACAAACGTTGGCAAAGAATGAAGTCAGGAATAAAGGTTTCAAAACAAGACCTCTTCCTCAGATTCTATCCGGTTTAACGGTGTTGCGCCACCATCCGAAAATCTTGTAATTTTTGTGATCATCTCGGCGACTTTGGTGATTTCAACTTCGTGAGGCCGGCGGTAACGCCGACCTTTTCACAACGATGCACGCGACCGAAGTCGGCCAGGCGAAGTGGAAGATCTCAGTAGGAACGGTTGGCCGAGCTTTATCCGAATTGTGACTGCGCTTCGCAGCCTAACTCAACATCGCCCGACGGCGAAATCCAAGCCGACTCTCAGCAGGGAGTTTCTTATAAATATTGTTCAAGTGTGTCTTGAGGGTTGCTTTTGAAATAGTGAGATTCTTTACGATTTCCGAATTTGTCATCCCGCGGACAACCATCTCGACAATCTCGTATTCGCGCTTGGAAAGTCCTTTGTCTTTAAAATATTCGAGCTCACGACTGTGCTTGTCCGTTACCGGATAAACCAGGGTGATAATGTTCTCACCGTCATTGAGCAGCACCATGTCGACGTACTTGTCTTTGATCGTTTTATTTGCGTAAAGCTGGGCACCCTCGGCACGAGAAGGACAGGCCTCATTGCAAACGTAAAACTCCATACAACCTTTTTTGCAGGCTACCGAAAACTGGTCACCGCAAAACTCTTTGCTGATGTCGTTCTGGTAGACAACTTTGCGCCGGGCATCTTTGACACAAAGTCCTATTTTGCCGGCAGGACCAAAAAGCTTTTTCAGGACACTTTCCATGATTAAATTCCTCAATTCACGTTGGCACTCCCAACGGCCCGGCTACGGAAGCACTCGGTTCATCTGAGAACCATTGTCGCCACAAATCTGTTGTCCTGGTTTTTTATGACACTCTGGCTTTCCCTGCAATGCTTTTATCAACTCCCCTGGCCTAGCCCCCCAGGGTTCCGAAGAAGGCTGCCCGCCTTAACAAACCAACCCCTCTTACTGTGAACCCCAAAAGGCCAAAAAAGAGAGAAGCCCATCGTTTCCGATGAGCTTCTCACAAGGAGGGCTGAATTAGACCTGGCTTGAGATTACACTCCCAGTAACCCACCACCACAGCCAGGGCCGTAGCAGGGCGGAGGCGTATAGGTCGGATCTGGCTCCGGAGTCGGTTCTGCAGTCGGTTCTGCAGTCGGTTCTGCAGTCGGTTCTGCAGTCGGTTCTGCAGTCGGTTCTGCAGTCGGTTCTGCAGTCGGTTCCGCAGTCGGTTCCGCAGTCGGTTCCGCAGTCGGTTCCGCAGTCGGTTCCGCAGTCGGTTCCGCAGTCGGTTCTGCAGTCACACTTGGGCTTGGGCTCGGCTCCACTGCTGGCTCGATGCAAGGATTCATTCCAGCGGCAAAAGGGAGATAAGCGTTCTTGGCTCCCAAAACCTTCCAGCCGCGTTGCAGAAGACCGATGAAGGCAGGTTGCGGCGAGGACGGAATCTTTGCGGAATTAAAGAACAGGGAGTTACCCTGCCAGCCACAAGCGGGATCCCGAAGGACGCCCCCACCACAGCCGCGACCATTTCCCCAGTGAACAAACTTCTCGAAATGATCAAAGTCATCAAAATCATCCGAACGATCTTCTTCTCCATGATGGCGATGACCGCGCTCAAAAAGGGACGAATCACCTACCCGCTTCCAGAGAATCATCAGAGCAACATGATACCGGGGGCCCTGATAGTAACCCAGGCGCATTGGGAGACGCGTGGAATGATCCATATAATAGGCCTTTTTCGCGCACGCCAATTTTGTCTGATGATCGCCATCGTTGTCGATCAACTTCTTAAAACCCCTGCCGTCTGGATCAATGGCCAGAATAGATCCGTCGTCAGACAGCACTGAAAACTGATAATATCCGGGCTGATCATCAGCACTGAGCCGAATCTCACTCTCAAGCTCGATTCCGAAATATTCGTTCAGAATATTTCCTTCGAGATCCCTGAGCACGGAGTCATCGCCCGTCTTGAAGCCGCGATCAAAAGCCTGGGTGGGGACATTCACTTCCCTCATATAGATTGGGGCATTGACCTGGATGCCTTTTTGCTCAAACCGGCTCAATTTGATGTTGCCGTTCCGGTCACGAGGCCCGAGATAAGCCAAGGCACCAATCCAGCCGTGCTCCTGGGAGAGCCCCTCATTGAGATCCGATTGAGAGAAGGGTTCACAAACCGCGTTCTTAAAACGGGGATCGCTCATCAAGCGCTCTTTCAAGCTTTTCCCTTTGGGCACTTCACAGCCCACCAGAGTCATCGCGATCATTCCAGCAAATCCGATTTGTATTAAGCCCTTCATAAATCCTCCAGCCTGTACTTTTGTCGTATTGATATCTGTGCCCATGTATTAAGTATACTTAGTAATGTTAATGAAAGTAAACAATATATTTTCAGCTTCAACTTATTATTTTTTATAAGTTTTTTATAAATGAGGCATACTTTTGATCAACTATTTTACTAATTCAAACGAACATTTGACACTCAAAACCCTCACCTTTAATCTTGAGCGATGACCAAACAGAACAATTCCAACGCGGGCGCACCCCCTTCGCACGCGGACCCCAGGGGCGATACCCGCGAACGCCTCCTGAAATCGGCTGCAACTCTTTTTGCCAAGAACGGCTTCGACGGCACGACCGTAAAAGAAATCGCCGGGGCCGCCGGGGCAAACATCAGTTTGGTCAGCTACCATTTCAATGGAAAAGAAGGCCTGTACCGAGCGTGCCTCGAACAATTTGGCAAAGAACGCCTCGCCGCAGCACATCGGGTCCTTCAAACCCCGAATTCTCTCGAAGAGGTACAGATCCGCCTGCAGCTTTTTTTTGAGGAACTTCTGATTGCTCATATCGAACAGCCCGAAATCACGCAGCTGATTCATCGCGAGTCCGATCAGTGCGGTGGGGCTTGCGAACCAGTATTCAAGGAAACTTTTCTGAAATCCTTTGAAACCCTGATCGAGTTTTTTTCAAGAGCGCAGAAGGCGGGCATTCTCGAGTCCACTTTCGAGCCCAACATCCTGGCCGGACTGGCTTTCGGTGCGGTCATCAATTCCGGTCGCGCCGACAAACTGAACCGCAAATATTTCAATCACACCATTGCAGATCCCAAATACCGCAAAACGGTCCTGGACTGTGTCATTCGCGCATTCACCACCAGCTTTTCAACCGGACATAAAAACACCGTGCAAGAAGGTGCATCATGAACAAAACGCCGCTTACCATTCTACTCACTCTGCTCACTGCATTTTCCAACACCGCGGCGGCGGCCAGCAGTCTTTCGGTCTCCGAGTTCCTCAGCCAGGTCCAACAGAACAACCCCGCGATCCAGGGCGCCTGGGAAAGCAGTGTTGCTGCATTTTCACGCTCATCAGACGATGCTTCCGAAGCCGCTCTCCTCACCTCTCCTGCCCTGCTCGGAAACGCCCAGCTGGCTAGCGACCAGAAACTTTCAAACACACCGCTGGTGACTTACGACAAAGCCCACGCGAATGCCTATTCCCTCGGCTTGGGCTGGCAGACCTCTTTCGGCTTGCAGGCGAAAGTCACCTACAATTTGAATTACTATTCTTTCAAAAACGTCAGCACGATGACCGGCGCCGGTCCGGTAGTGACACCGTCTTCGTCCTACTTCGAAACCCGCCCTTCAGTTGAACTCACCCAACCGCTCTGGGCCAACGGCTTCGGACGCAGTGTACGCGCCACCCAGACCCTGACCGAAGCACAAGCCCTCTCATCGGCTTATGGCAACCGTTTTCAATTCAAAGCGCTGCTCACGGAGGCCGAAACCAGCTACTGGCGCCTGGCTCTGGCACGCCAAGCACTGGCGGTTCAAAAAGACGCTCTCGATCGCGCGAACAAAATCCAGACCTGGAGTTCGAAACGGGTTCATCTGCAACTGGCAGACGAAGCCGATGTCCTGCAAGCCAATGCCCTGGTTGAAGTTCGCAAACTCGATTACGAGGCGGCACTGAACGAAGCGCGCGAAGCTTCCCGTGCTTTCAATCTCGCCCGCAATATGGATTCTGAACTCGTTGCCGAGGAGCTCGCGGATTTCAACCCCGAGGCGGCTGCAAAGGCGGAGGCGCCCTCTCGAAACGGTCCGCGCGATGACGTCCGGGCCGCCGAACAGGGAGAACGCCTGGCTGTCGCCAGTGCCCAGCTCGCAAAAGAGCGGAACACCCCCACGTTAGATCTCTTTGCATCCTATTCCCTGAACGGAAAAAACGAGCTTCTCAGCTCTTCACTCGGAGATCCGTTCTCGGCCAATCGCCCCACCCAAGCGGTAGGAATCCGACTGAATATGCCTCTGGCGTTTGCAACGACGAGCGCCGTTCGGCAGTCCTGGGCCCAGGAGCAAGCAGCAGCAGCCAAGACTCTGAGCAAGAAACAGCTGGACGAAGAGGTTTCCTGGAAATCACTCAATGAGCGGTTCGGCGAAGCTAAACGGCGCTTCGCTCTCGTGCGCTCGCTCGAGAATGCCCAGTACGCCAAGCTCGCCCGGGAGAAAATCCGTTTACAGAACGGGCGCACCGTCACCTTCCAGGTACTTCTTTTTGAACAGGACTATTTACTGGCCCAGCTCGCCCGAATCCGCTCCCAAGCCGAAATCCTGAGCCTCGCAGCACAACTGAAACTCTTCGGAGATCGCACATGAGCCTCGCCCAACTTGCAATCAAGCGCCCGACCTTCATCACCAGCCTTGTCATTATCATCATAGCTGTAGGTCTGCAGTCGATGAGCAAACTCGGTGTGGACCTCTTCCCGAATTTGTCATTTCCGTTCGTGACCATCACGACGATTTACCCCGGTGCGGGGCCTGCGGAAATCGAGACCCTGGTTTCAAAACCCCTGGAAGACCAGATGAGCACGGTTTCTGGCATCAAACGCCTCAGTTCCATCAACATGGAAGGCGTGAGCCGGGTGATCGCGGAATTCACGATGGAAACCGATGCCAAGTATGCCGAAGCCCAGGTTCGTGATCGCGCGAGCGCGGCGAAAAAGAAAATGCCACTCGAAGTTCAGGACCCCATCATCCGGCGCCTCGATCCAGCGGATCAACCTATCCTGATTCTTTCGGTAAATGCGGAGCTGGCGGAAGGCGAACTCTTCGATGTCGCCGATGACTTCATCCGCCCCAAACTCGAGCAGGTGGCGCAAGTCGGCCTGGTCGAAGTGCTCGGCGGACGCAAACGCGAAATCCGCGTCGCGCTGGATCGCGACAAACTCAAAGCGCGCGAACTCTCCGTCACTGCCGTCGCAGGTCGCCTCGCTGCTGCCGGCGAAAACGTCCCTCTCGGCAAGACTGATCAAGGCAAACAGGAAACGGTCTTCCGGAGCATCGGAGAATTCCGTTCACTGAGTGACATCAAGAATACGATCGTCAACTTCTTTGGCAGCGACATTCCTACCACTATCAGTGAAATCGGAACCGTCGAAGACTCGCTCGCCGATGAAACGAGTCGTGCGTTTATTAATGGCAAAAAGGCGCTTTTTATTTATGCATACCGGCAATCCGGCTCCAATACCATTGCGGTCGTCGACGCCCTAAAAAAGCGGATCGAGAAACTCAATACCGAAATGGTGAATCTCAAAGGCAAGCCCACCGTCAGCCTCGTGCGTGACGGCAGCATCTGGATTCGCGCCAACGTCACGGACGTTGAGGAATCGATTCTGCTCGGTATCACTTTGGCCGTTCTCGTGGTTTTCTTTTTCCTTGGAAATGGCCGCTCCACCATCATCACGGGACTGGCGCTACCCAATTCGCTGATCGGCGCCTTCATCTTGATGCAGCTGGCGGGTTTCACGATCAACATCATGACTCTTCTTGCGCTGAGCCTGTCCGTCGGTCTGCTGATCGATGATGCCATCGTGGTTCGTGAAAATATTTTTCGTCACATCGAAATGGGCAAAGACCCCAAAACAGCGGCTCTGGAAGGCACCAAAGAAGTCACACTTGCCGTGATCGCGACCACTCTTGCGGTAATTGCCGTCTTTGGTCCAGTGGGCTTCCTCAGCGGAATCGTGGGCCAGTTCTTCCGCGAATTCGGCCTGACGATCTGCTTTGCGATGGGTATCAGCCTTTTTGATGCGTTGACGATGGCGCCCATGCTTTCGGCCTATTTCGCCGGGTCGCTGCATAAGAATCAGGAGACCCGTTCCATCTGGAGCCGGACTGTCGGACGCGCGGTCAGGAAGTTTGATCATTTCCAGAACTGGCTTGAAGACAAATACGGGAATATCCTGCACTTCACGCTGCGCCGACCGCTCTTTGTCCTGAGCATGAGCTTCCTGGTTTTCATTTTGAGCTTCGCCACTGTCCTGGGCGTTCCCAAAACCTTCCTGCCCCCCCAGGATGCCGGCGAATTCACAGTCGGCTTTGACCTGCCCCCGGGAACGAATCTTTCGACAATGCATACGCTGGCCACGCAGGTGGACGAAACCATTCGCGCCAACAAAGAGATCGAGATGACGGCGCTCACGGTCGGCGGCCGTAACGGCGAATCCAACATGTCTGATATTTACGTCAGACTCGTTCCCTCCAAACAGCGCAAGGTCAACACCAGTCAGGTGAGGGAGCTGCTCCGTGAACAGCTCAAGCCTTTTGCGTACGCGAATCCAAAGGTGAAAGACTTTGACCCGATGGGCTTCGGAATGCGGCCATTTGCGATGGTCATTCTGGGCAATGACCAGACGGAACTCGAACGAATCGGAAAACTCACGGCAGAACGCCTGAAGAAACATCGTGCCCTGAAGGATGTCGACACGGACTTCCGGCCCGGCAAGCCCGAACTTCAGATCGTGCCCACGGAGACACGGATGAAGGCTCTCGGCATTTCGAGTAAAACCATGGGCCAGGAACTCCGGGGCCAGATTGAGGGCTTCACTCCCGCAAAATTCCGGGAGAACGGCCGCGAATACGATATCCGGGTCCGTTTAAAAGATGACCAGCGCAATCTGAAAGACAACTTTGCGAAAACTTACGTCCCGAACATGAATTTCAATCTCGTGCGCCTGACGGATGTCGCAACTGCGGTTGAAAAGCAGGGGCCCGCCACGATCAATCGGCAGGACCGGGCTCGTTACATTCAGATTTCTGCCGACCTCACGCCCGGCCAGGGCATGGGTGAAGCGATTGACGATATCCACGAGATGTTCAAGACGGATGTCCCGCTGCCCCAGGGCTATCGCTACTCCTTTATAGGCCAGGCCGAAAACTTCCAGGAACTGGCAATGAACATGCTCCTCGCCGGGGGCTTTGGTACGCTTTTCATTTTCCTGATTCTGGCAAGTCTCTATGAATCCTTCATCACGCCGTTCACGATCATGCTCGCCCTGCCTCTCGCGCTTTGCGGTTCATTCGTTGCGCTTTTTATTGCGGGCGAATCGCTGAATATCTTCTCAATGATCGGGACGATCATGCTTCTGGGGGTGGCATCCAAAAATTCCATCTTACTCGTCGATTACGCCAATCAGCTGATCCAATCAGGCAAGACCCGGAGCGAAGCCATGATCATCGCGGGCAAGACCCGGCTTCGTCCCATTCTCATGACGACGATGGCCCTGATCGCTGGCACTTTCCCGATCGCACTGGGCCTGAATGAAGCTTCCCGCCAACGGACTGGCATGGGCGTGGCGATCGTGGGAGGCCTGATCAGCTCCACAGTGCTCACACTGGTGGTCATTCCGGCAGCCTACGCCTACATTGACCGCTTCCGAATCTGGGTTCGCGCCCAGCTCAGCCGGATATTCATGTCGGGCGCCAGTGCGGAGTCCAAGGATGAAGCGAGCTAGCGCGGAACTGCGAACCAGACGGATTTAAAAGTTTGCAGCGGCAGTACGCTTTATGCAGCCATTTTTGCTATGAAAAATTTCAGGCAATTCCTGTTTAAAGGCAATGTAATCGACCTTGCGGTGGCCGTTGTTATTGGCGCTGCCTTCGGGGCGGTCGTCACCTCATTTGTAAAAGACCTTCTGACGCCGGTTATCGGTGCGATCGGCGGCCAGCCTGATTTTTCTGGACTCTTTTTTACCGTAAATGGCAGTCGCTTCAACTACGGCAACTTCGTCAATTCCCTGCTCTCCTTCATCCTTGTCGGGGCCGGTGTATATTTTTTCGTAGTCGTCCCCATGAGCCGGATGAATGCCCGTTACAAGCAGCAGGAAACGGCCACAAAGCCCGCGACCCGGAAGTGCCCGGAGTGCTTCAGCGACATCCCTTCCGAAGCAACCCGGTGTGCCTACTGCACCACGGACCTGAAGGGTTCAGATAAATTTCTGAAAACAGGATGAGCTAGTAAAGCAATTCAGCAGCTCAGAGTCGGCAATTCGGCAGACTTCCCGTCTTTTTCGTCTGTTCATAAAAAGGCAGGGCTTCAGAAACCTTGTTCTGCAGATTTTCAATTCGCGATTCATTGGCCGGATGAGTGGAAAAAAATTCGGGTGGACTCGCGCCGCCCGACGCGGCTCTCATATTCTCCCAGAGCTTGATACTGTGACGAGGATCAAAACCCGCGCGCGCCATGAGCTTCAAACCAATCAAATCCGCTTCACTTTCCTGCGTGCGGCTATGGGGCAGTAAAAACCCCACCGTGACCAGGCCTGCCAGAAGCTGCTGTCGCCCCGACGAAGGAGCCCCCCCCAGAGCCTGATCCAGAACCGCAAGGCCGCCTTGCGCCGCAACGCCGGAGGAAACCCGTTCTGCCCCATGCTTGGCAATCACATGCCCCACTTCATGGCCAATCACCGCCGCAAGCTGATCCGCAGTGGTGGC
>Ga0209727_1003486_pt1 | contig 10109 bp, 9 predicted proteins | sample RifGroC1_FD_183995 | JGI IMG/M metagenome (GOLD analysis project Ga0209727, IMG submission 183995) | Groundwater microbial communities from Rifle, Colorado, USA - Groundwater C1 (SPAdes) (version 2) | ecosystem: Environmental > Aquatic > Deep subsurface > Groundwater | place: Rifle, Colorado...
CTCCTATGATTACCTGACCTTCTGGGTTAGGGCCAGTCAGACGGGAAACACGGTTCAGTTTGGCTTTGGGGAGTCCTCCGCGACCGAGCAGGAGGAGCTGGTCACAATCGATGCCTCCGATATCTGGCAAAAGGTCTATTGGGACCTCTCCGATATCAATCCCGCCTCAAGGGATGCCGTCACCGTCCTAAGAATCACCAACCTCACCTCATCAGCCAACACAATTTACCTGGATAACGTTCAAGCTGAGAGCCTCCTAGAGAATCAGGACCATTCCCAAATTACCTCAACTCCCAACGAATACTTTCAATACCGGGTGATCTTCACCACCACGGATACCTCCTTCCAGCCTCAACTGGAGAATGTTTACCTCGTCTACAACGACGGCTACAAAATCGTCCAGCCAGATAACAACAGCGTGCGTCTCTACAACTTCACCGGTCAGACCCAGGATGTCCGCTTGGAAGCGATTGCCTTCGGGGCGGACTTGGCGGAGTGGTATCCGACCGCTGACCCTTCCATCGAGGCGGGAGATGTGGTTTCTATATCAGGACAGAACGATGATGCCGGGGTCCCCAAGATCAAGAAATCCTCCACACTTAACGACCAAACCATGCTGGGGGTCATCTCTACTAAAGCCGGGCTGGAGCTGGGCGTTCCCCGAGATGACCGCCGATTAGTTGGTCTTTCTGGCCGGGTCCCGGTCAAGATCGCTCCCGACTCTCAAGCCATCCAACCAGGAGACCTCCTCACGTCCTCCTCCTCTTACCCGGGAATGGCTCAAAAGGCCATCTCCCCCGGTTTCACGGTGGCCAAAGCCTTAGAAGCCTGGGATCCCTCCAACCCCACCCTTACCATTATGTCCTTCTTAAACCTCTCTTGGGCCGATCCCAAGATCCTGGTTGATGAGGAAGGGGATGCGGCGGAGGAAATTGCCGATCCTAGGGAGGAAAGTCCAGATGCAGAAACTAATACCGAAGAGTCCGATGGCGATCCAAATCTCAATGAAGGGAATACTGGCGAAAACGAGGAAGAGCCAGCCGAAAATTCTCCATCGGAAACCGAACCGGCAACCGAAAAAATCTCGGTTCCGAAGTTTGAAGCTGGGGAAGGTGTTTTCCAACGCTTAACCGTTGCAATGGAAGCGGTCTTTGAAAATTTGGTGGCTAAAACGGCGAAGTTTGTTTCGGCATTTGTGGAAAATTTGACGGTCGACCAGTTAGTCGTTTCTGATAAAACTTCCGGTCAAGGAATGGTTAAGGGGGGATCGGCTGAGGTTGTGACGGAAAACAGTTTAATCCGGGAAAATTCCAAAGTCTTTGTTACCTTCCGAGATCCTTACGAGCCAGCCACGCAATATTGGATAGAAGAGGTAAAAGAAGAGGAAAGCTTTAAGATCCGCTTAAACGAACCAGTAGGGCAGGATACTAGATTCGACTACTGGATCGTCAACTAACCCTTACCCGAAGATTCCCTTGCGCTCATCCCGGGATCCCAGTTTCGTCAAGGTGACGATAAAGTCGGGATCGGCCTGATGGAGAGTGTTGGAAAGCCGGCTAATGGTGTTGACCCCCACCCCATACATATCCGAAATCTCGTTGTAGGATTTCTTGTGAATGAGGTCTTTAAAAATGGAAGCTCTTTTGGAAAACATCAGAACTTCCGTGGGAGTCATCAGGTGCGAGAAGTAGGAGATGCGCTCTTCAGCGCCCATGGAGTTGATATCCTCCCAAAAACGCTCAACTAACTTCTCTTCGTTTTTAATTTCTTTGGCTGATACTTTCGGCAAATTAATTCACCCCCTATCCTAATAATAGACTAGCGCAATCTATATTTACTTGTCTAGTTTTCCATTTAACAGATAAGGTTTTTACCTTTGATGCTCTTGCTTGCAGTTAGCGCAAGCTGATGGCGTAAAGGTTGGCGGCCGAGGAGGAAAAGGAGGTCAAAACCATAACTTGGGCGCTGTCGGCGGAGGAAAGGGCCATTCGCTCCTTCAATGCGCCGTTAAAGATTTCCCGGCGATTGCTGCCGTCTAAGTCAATTAAAATAACCCGGTTTCCCTCCAAGCTTACGAAGTGGCGGGAATCACCGAGCCAAAAGATTCTAAAGTTTGCATCGGCAGTTTCGCCGATTTTTTGTAGAGTTTCCTCCCCAACCGGCAGGGGATTGGTGAGGTTCGCCACCCAAAATTCTCTTTTGCCGTTAACTTTCTTCTCATATAAGAACTTGCGCTCATCGGGTGACCAGGAAGTGGTTTTGGCAACGGCAATTTCTTGCAGCTCGTCCGGGATCTTGAGGTTTTGGATAACCTCGGTCCTTTGCACTTTTCGCAGTGCTTCCCAAGTTGTTAAAAGCTTGGCAGGGTCGGAAACTTCCTGCGGGTTGGCGGTGCCAACCGGGAAGAGCCAACTGCCCGCTCGGGTGCGCACTAAAACCTGATCTTCTGTGGGAGAGAAGGTGACGGATGAAATACTTGTGAAAGCGCCCTCTTCGGGCTCTTCCGCCAGTTCCTGGGGTCGGGTGCGCAGGAACCCTAAGAAAGGGCTGTTTAAGGCGATTAAAAACAGCTTCTTTTGCGAAATAAAAGCGGCCTTGGTACCAGAGGGAGCTGGTGTAACGGCTTTAGCACCGGCTTGAGTAACGGCGGTTAAGGAAGGGGAGATGGGGGGAAGAAGGACCTCGATGCTTGTGACGAGACGGGGCTTGACCGGGACGGTCTTTTCCCAAGACTGATGGCCATCCTTTTCAATTTTAATCGTGTAGGTTCCTTCCTTTAAATCCGGGATGCTGGAGTCGGTGGCCGCTACCAGTTCCCCGTTTAAATAGACGCGGGCTCCATCCGGCAGGGATTTAACCAAGATCAAGCCGGTTTCGGTAATCCCCTTCTTAAGGTCCAGCCGGTAGCCCTGGGCATACAGCACCACGGCGGCGGCCAAAAGGAGAAGTCCGCCCATTACTCCAAAGATAGAAATTGCTTCACTTCTTTTCATCCCGCTTATTATAAAACAGTTTCTAGGATAAGGAAGGCTAGCAGTAGTAAAATACGCATGAGATGGCCGGGAATTCAATAATTTTCAAGATTGGCGTTGGTCTTTTAGCCTTTTTGGTCTTTGCCGCCATTTTTGAGCGCTTCAACATTTTCTTACCGGCGCTTGGTTTTTCCCTAAAACTTTCTCTTTTGATTCTGCCCTTGGCCGCTCTCTTTCTGCTTTGGAGCCGTCGATTGCTTTTTAACCCCACTTTTCTCTTTCCGGCACTTTTGGGTTTGGGGCTGTCCCAGTTCCTCTCGGTTTTTCTTTCTTTTGACCGGGGGCAAAGTTTGCAGGTTTTAGCCTTTACCATTTTTATGTTTGCCCTTTTCTACCTTTTGGTCTGGAGTGCGGTTGCTCGGGCGGGGGAAGGGAAGGAGGGGTTAAGCGCTTTAACGCCTTTAGTTTGGGCGTGGGGCGTAGGGGCGCTTTTGGTTTCTCTCTTGGGGATCGGGCAGTTTTGGCTTCATTTCAGCGGTTTGGATCCTTCGCTTAACTTTGATTCTTGGTTTCCTTCCGCTCGTACACTTGCGGTTGGAACATTTACCGAGAATCTCTTTGGGCTTTTTGATTTTCGGACCCTTTGGGAGTGGGGAACGAATGAAATCCTCCGACCCTCTTCGACCTTTATTGATGTTAATACCGGAGCTTCCTTTGTGGGGATTTTTCTTTTGTTGGGGAGCGGCTGGTGGCTTTCCTACCTTAAAAAACTAAGGGAAAAGTTTAATTGGGACCGGGTTTTTCCGCTCCTGGGTTTAACTTTTATTCTTCTAACCTCCTTGGGTTACTTCCTCCTGACGCTCTCCCGTTCAGCCGCCTTGGGATTGGGGGTGGGAGCGGCGGTTTTTCTCTTTTTCCTCTTAAAGGAGAAGCTTGGGGCAAGATTTTTGGGGATGGTTTTAGCGGTTTTACTTTTAGGTGCTTCTTGGTTTGGCTTTAACTTAAGCTACGGCCGGCGCACCGCCTCAAGTTTAGAGCGTGTGGAATATGCACAAGCCGCCTGGGAGATGTTCAAGACTAGCCCCTTAACAGGCGTGGGGGTGGGAAACTTTGAACCTTATTGTCTTACGGTCCTGCGGCCGGATTTGCCGGCCTGTTATTCCCACTCGATCTTTTTAACGTGGCTGGGGGAGCTTGGAATTTTTGGAATTTTAGCAAATTTGGGATTAATTTCTTTTGTTTTTTACTTTTCCAACAAACTTCTTAATGCACTATCAAAAGGAAGTAATGACTATCTGCGCCTGGCAAGTTTGTTGGCGGGTTTTACTGCCTTGGTGTTTGCCAACATCTTTCACGCCCACTATGGTTTGGACTTTACCTGGGTCCTATTAGGACTTTTAGCGAGCGGTTACTACTTGGCCAAGCAAGCGCGTAGCGAGCGGCAAGCGGAATTAGAAATCCTGGGTGTTAAGGTTCATGACTTGACGATGAGGGAGGCGGTTGAACGTGTCAAAGAGCTTTTTCGCACGGGTCGGCAAGGCTACGTTGTGACTCCCAACCCCGAATTTATCATGTCGGCAGCAAAGGATAAAGAATTTACCCATATACTGAATAAATCGGACCTTTCTATCCCGGATGGAGCGGGTTTGGTTTGGGCTTCGCGGATTTGGGGAACGCCTTTGCGAGAACGGGTGGCCGGTAGCGATCTATTTTGGGAGCTTTGCGCCGAAGCTGCTCGGCGAGGTGGACGGATTTTTCTATTAGGAGCTAAGCCGGGGGTGGCCGAGAAAACCGCGCAGATTGTGAGAAAGCGCTTTCCTAAAATTAAAATTGCGGGTACCTTTGCGGGGGATGGTTCACCCGCGGGGGATGTTGAAACCATTGCTAATTTAAATCAATCGGCTTCGCATCATCCTATTGATATTTTGTTTGTGGCTTATGGGCACGGCAAGCAGGAAAGGTGGATTAAAAGAAACTTAAAGAAAGTTAAAGTTAAAGTGGCGGTGGGGGTCGGCGGAACTTTTGATTACGTTAGCGGCCAAGTGGCTCTGGCGCCGAAGTTCATGCGCGTTTTAGGCTTGGAGTGGCTTTACCGGCTCATTCGCGAGCCGTGGCGGATTAAGCGCCAATGGGCGTTGGTATCTTTTTCCATTTCGACTTTTAAAGAATCCTTTCGGCGGTAGGAAATTTTACTTTCTGATTTTAAGGAATTCCTGGGTATTAATCCCGGCTTGTTTAATAATGGAGTGCAGCGTTCCAGTTTTAAGGTCGCGATTGTGGACGGGGACGGAAATTGGTGGCTGTCCTTTCTTATAGAGAATTGCGTGGCCTCCTGTTTGGTGGTCAATTTTAAAACCAAACCGTTTTAGCTTGCGAATGACTTCTTGGGGTTTATGGGGAGGAAGTTTAGGCACCCTTGGTAACGCCCGCTACAACTTCAATTTCTTCCAGTTCTTGCGTTCCGCTAAAGATGGGAAGCTTGTGTTTGCGAGCGGTTACCAGATACCCTTCAATCGCGTCTTTAATATTTTTGAGAGCTGCGGCTTTGGTTTCTCCTTCGGAAATACAACCGGGGAGAGCCGGAACCGAAACCGTATAGCCGCCTTCTTCCTGGGGAATAAGAACAACGAGATATTGATATTGCACCATCTCAACTAGATTTTAACACGCCTCGATCTTTTCTGATGAAGATTAAATCCCGTATAACTGGCGATATTCTCCCAGCATTCGCTTCGCGTCAAACTTCTCTCCGCAGGTTTGCTGGGCTTCTTTGATCATCTCCCGCCATTTGTCCTGCCTTTCGTAGTAGGTGGGAATAATTTCCTCTTCAATTATTCGGTAAAGCGGGGTGGCGTAATCATCTCCCTCCGGTTCAATCACCCAGCCGTTTTTCCCGTTGTAGCCCTCCGGCCACCAGCCATCGGGGGTCATGACATTTAAGGATTGATTGAAGACCGCCTTCATTCCGGAGGTGCCACTGGCTTCCCACCCGACCTTGGGGGTATTGAGCCAGACATCGGAGGCCGCCAACAGGGGGCGGGCCGAATTGAGGCTGTAGTTGGGGATATAAATAAAGCGGTTCTGCACTTGGGTCCGTCGACTGAATTCAATCGCCCTCCTCACAAATTCCTGCCCTTCCGGGTCCTCGGGGTGGGCTTTGCCAGCCACTAAGAGGTAAACGGGTTTCTCAGGATTGGTAAGGATTTTTAGCAGCCTCTGCTCATCCGTTAGCAGAAGATTGGGCTGTTTGTAAGCGGCAAAACGGCGGCACCAGGCCAGAACCAGAGACTTAGGATCAAAAGTCTTGCCATCCAGCGAAAGCTTTTGAATCTCCGCTGCGGCGCTTTCTTTAATGACGCTCTTCTCACTTTCTGCCGGAGTCCAGCGGGGGCCGTAGACGGCATTGGTGACATAGGTAGTGGGGACATTTTCGCTGATAAATTCCCAAAGTTTTTTGGAGACGTTGAAATGTTTTTGAGAAACCGCGTTCACCGCCCGGGAATGGCGCATCGCAAAGACGGTCAAGGAGAAAACCTCTTGTCCCTGCCACTCTCTTTTTCCCAGCTGCCAAATTTCTTCCAAATCGATATTTATCCCTGAAAAAAGAGTAGTAAGGAGAGGAAAGAATTCATCGCGGGTAAACTTGCTCTCGGCTCCCGCAACCGGAGTGTGGGTGGTAAAGACGGTTTCGCTTTTCACCTTTTCCCGCGCTTCTTGAAGCGAGAGGCCTTGGGAGAGCTGTTCCCTTAGCCGTTCCAAGATGTTTAAGGTGCCGTGATCATCGTTGATGTGCCAGACTTGGATGGGAAGCTTAAGTTCCCGGGCGAGGCGCACGCTCCCTACTCCCAGAACCAAATCATCGATAATGTGGGGGGCCCAGACCCGCTCATAGAGGCGGTCGGTGATCTTGCGGTCCTCCGACCGGTTTTCCTCTATATCCGCATCCATCAGATAAAGCGGGACCGCATTACCTCCCTTAAAAGAAACATCTTTGCGCCAGATTTTTAGGGAAACTTCATGACCGGCCAGGGGCACTTTGATCGTGCTTTCGGTATCCTTTAAGCCTGCCGCTTGGGGGTCAATCTGCTCGTAAAAGCTTTTTTGCCTACCATCCGGTTCAATTCCTTGCTTAAAGAATCCCTCACGGTAGAAAACGGTGATGCCGGTTAGGGGAAAATTGCTCTCGGCGGCTTGGTAGAGAATGTCGGCCGCCAAGACTCCCAATCCTCCCGCGTAAATGGGAAGGGCATCATCCAGAGCAAATTCACTGCTTAGGTAAGCAACTTTCGGTTCCACGGGGAAATTATGGCAGATTTCGTCTTTCCGTGTTAAAATCCTATAGAAAATCTATTTTCTAGCGAAGGAGAGAAACTATGTTAGCTTTCTGGCTTTTGTTTGGTTTATTCGTGGGGGGAATTTTGTTTGGCTATCTCGGCCGCGCCCTCGCCGATATCAGACAAGGATCCGTGGTTTATTATGCCAAGGTTGTGACGGTAACCATTGCAACCTCAGTCATAATTTTTGGTTTGTTTGATCCAACATTAGAGCTTAGCAAATACGGATTAGGATACGTATTCCTGCCGGCTCTTGGTTTTTTAATTGGCTACTTTGTCAACTGGATTTTTGACGAAGTTGCTTGACAGAGCAATTTTTAAACTGCTACCTTCAAAGTAGGGACTTTGCATTTTAAAAATTGAATCGTTCAACGGAACGCAAGCGGTCAGATGTCCGCCTTTGTTTTCAAGTTCGTTGTTCACAAGTTCGTGTCCCACCCTATCCTGGAGAGTGACGACACTGCCCAATCTGTCCACAAGGCCTTGCAGATGCCTATCTTTTGCAAGGCCTTTTCTTTTGTTTATAATCAGGACAATCAAATAAGCGAAGGAGAGAAAAATGTATCCTGAACCGGATATTCACGTAGATTGGAAGGACATTTTTAATTTTTTGGTGTGCCTGGCGGCTTGGGGTATCTTCTTGTGGGCCCTTTCTTACCTAGCTTGAGCAGAAAATATCCGCCGTTAATTTCAACCCTTTTGGTTTTTAGACCGAAAGGGTTTTCTTTTTGGTTTTTTCGAGTTATTTTTATGCCATAATTGCTCTGTTATGCCGACGACACGGGTTTCTCTTTTTGAGCCCATTACCAAACTGGTTCCTCTGACCTCAGCGAAAACACCGTTGCGGGTTCTTTTAGTTGTTCCCGAGGTTTCGCCCTATGCCACGGTGGGGGGAGTTTCCCGGGTGGCGGCCCACTTGGCCAAGGAACTGGTTAACTTAGGGCACGATGTCAGGATCTTTATGCCCAAATACGGATTTGTCGACGAGGAAAAGTATCCCTTGGAAATGGTGGTGGAAGGATTAAAGATTAGGACGGATCAAGAGGAAGGAGTAAAAGAGTTGATTTGCAATGTGAAGACCCACATCAACGAGTGGGGAGTGCGCACCTATTTTTTGGAGAACATGGAATACTACGAAAAGCGCGCCAACGTTTACGGCTACTCCGACGACCCCATCCGCTTTTCCCTCCTATCCCGCGGAGCGCTCGAATTCCTGCGCCACTTCGAGTGGAAGCCCCAGGTTATCCACTCCAACGATTGGCAAACCGGAAACCTGTCCAATTTCTTAAGGACGGCTTACGGCAAATCGCGGGATTTAGCGGGGATTGCCACGGTCTTTACCATTCATAACCTCTTTTATCAGGGAATGTTTGACCACCGCCAGGTTTCAGAATTGGATTTTGACGACGGCAAGTCCCCGATTGCCCCCTTATTTGATGAGCGGCTGAGGCGGCAAAACTTCATGAAGCGGGGGATTATCTATTCCGATGTCGTCAACACCGTTTCGGAGTCCTATTCGCGGGAGATTTTAACTCCCGAATACGGGGAAGGGCTGGACAAGCTTCTTTTGGAGGTGCGCTCCAAGCTTTTTGGGATCACCAACGGCATCGATTATGAGGATTTCGACCCTGCAACCGATCCCTTGGTCCCTTATAACTTTAATGTTCACATGATTCACGAGCGGGTCAAGAACAAGCTGGCCCTGCAGAAGGAATTTGGCCTGCCGCAAGGGGAAGAGAATTTCCTGGTGGGGATGGTTTCCCGAATGACGGAGCAAAAGGGGATGGATATCCTCTTGGAGTGCCTCCCGCGGTTTTTGGAAGGATTTGATGCGCAGTTTATTGTGGTCGGGGGCGGAGAGGAAAAATACGTGGCGGCGATGCGGGACCTGCAAAAGAAAAATCCCAAGAAAGTGGGGGTCCATCTGATGCCCAACTTCACTCTCCCGCGCCTTCTTTTCTCAGGAGTAGATGCGACCGTTGTGCCTTCGAGGTTTGAGCCTTCCGGCTTAACGCAGCTGGAATCCATGCGCTACGGCGCCATTCCAATTGTGCGCAAGACCGGCGGCTTGGCCGACACCGTAGTGGACTTGGATGCCGAGGAGAATGCGGGAACCGGGTTCGTTTTCGAAGATTACAACCCCTGGGCGCTCTTTGCCCAGCTGGTTCGATCTCAGGAGAACTTCCGCAACAAGCCCCTTTGGCGCAATCTTATCAAGCGGGCGATGGCGGCGGACTTTTCCTGGGAATCCTCGGCCAAGAAATATGCTGATCTTTACCGGCGGGCTATTCAGCTTCGGGCTCGCGAAGATGCCGAGTCGGGAAGAGCGTTCCCGCAGGAGGGATAGCGTGAGGTGATTTGGGCCCCTCTGCTTCACATTTACCAGCCCCCTACCCAGTTTGCCGAGGTTTTAAAGCGCATTACCGAAGAATCCTACATCCCCCTAGTTGAATTTCTAACCCGTAACCCCCAAGCCAAGCTCACCCTAAATATTCCGGGGTCTTTGACGCAGCAGCTGGCCGAGCAGGGGTTTAATGATGTTTTGGAGGGGTTGCGGAGGCTGGCGGAGCGGGGCCAGGTGGAATTAACCGGCACGGCCGCCTATCACCCCCTCTTGTCCCGCCTGCCTTTTTCTGAAATCAGCCGCCAAGTTTCCTTAAATGAAGAAATCAATCGGGATCTGATCGGACAGGTTTTTAAGCCCCGGGGATTTTTCCCGCCGGAGTTGGCCTATTCTTCCAAGGTCGGGGATGCGGTTGCGGAACTGGGCTATAACTGGGTTTTGGTGGAGGGAGGGGCTTCG
>Ga0209727_1003492_pt1 | contig 10105 bp, 17 predicted proteins | sample RifGroC1_FD_183995 | JGI IMG/M metagenome (GOLD analysis project Ga0209727, IMG submission 183995) | Groundwater microbial communities from Rifle, Colorado, USA - Groundwater C1 (SPAdes) (version 2) | ecosystem: Environmental > Aquatic > Deep subsurface > Groundwater | place: Rifle, Colorado...
GGGCATTGTCACTATATTCTTCGGAATTGGTGCATTTCTCCTTACGCTAGGCATCATTGGATATCTCGCAAAAGAGGACGGAGACGATGAAGAATTCGCGCGCCAAGATAAGAAAAGGCGAAAGAGATGAACACTTGCCAAAAGTGTGGGCTTGGTAGTCAGAAGACTATTTGCAAATACTGTAAAATAGCTACGACTATTGAATCTTCGAAAAATCTTCGCGCAAAACAGAGAGAATTGGACATGAGATATTATTCGAAAATATCAAATATTCGGAAAAGAAGAGAAGATTTACTTAAAACAATCGATCCGCAAAAGCTCATTGATTTGGTTGAACATCAAAGAGAGGTCTAGCATGCAAACGTTTCTTCCATACAAAGACTTCATTCAAAGTGCGAAATGCCTTGACAATAAGCGTTTGGGTAAGCAAAGAGTCGAAGCTTTCCAGATTCTTCTTGCTCTTCTCTCAATAGATAAGAACTTGCAGCCTAAGGAGAAGCCTTCACATTGGAGCAATCATCCTGCAACTAAGATATGGCGCGGGTATGAATATAGTCTGTGTATCTATGCTATGTGTATGTGCGATGAATGGAGACTTCGAGGATTCAATAGTACAGTGCATATTAAACTACAGAAGATATGGACAGATATTCTTCTACAGAAAGAAGGGGTGAACTTAGTCATTTATCCTACTTGGCTCGATGAGAATTTTTGCCGCGCGCATCAAAGCAATTTACTTCGTAAAGATTATGCACACTATTCAAAATACTTCGGAACTGATGTTCCTACTGATTTGGAGTATATCTGGCCGGTGCAATAACGATGATCACTCAAACAATGCATCAGGAAATTTACTGGATTTGTGCTAATTGCAAAGGCAGTAATAAACGCATGAGGATAAATAGACCGTGTCAATGGTGTGGAGAACCAAAAACTGACGTAGAAAGGTTTATATAGTAGTGAATTAATGATAGAGGATAAATAAACAAAAGGTGATAGCATGAACATAACGAAAGAAAATAAGATAAAACAAAACATCGCCATTGAACTTGATAGTGAGTCTGAAGAGAGGACATCTTTCATCGACCATATCAAGCAATGGGTTGAGACAAACACAAAGCAAACTATCGAGGGAAAAGTTGAGCGAATCAATGTTGATAGTCCAACTTGGAGTTCTCGAATAACGATCAACATAATCACAATGAAAGAGGACAAGCTGACCCAAATAGCATATGACGGAGACAAGACCGTGGACGCAAAGAGTGATTCTGATGCATAGACAAATCGTTGGAGTAATTCAGAAATTCGTTGAGGACTCTCCATGGTCTAAAGAAGCCAAAGTCTATGTCCATAACAATCAGCTTAGCTCTGGATTTTGGGCCATAAACATTGTTTTCAGTAAAGAAGCTGCTGCATTGTGGCTTCCGCATGTAAAACAGGTCGCAATGAGTATCGGATTTGCTTATGGTGAAGGTCTTGCAATTGAAGAACTAACGACAGAATTCGGAACTAAGGTGGTGATTATCTCATGAAAGACTATGAACCCGCAAAAGCATTAAGAGAGGCATACATGGACGATGACATCGAGGCGTTAATCGATATCATTGCTCGTATCGAATTCAATAGATTCAATAGGGATGAGGAACAATATTGGTGCATGATAGAACAAATCATTGCTCAATCCTGGTTTCCGAAGAGTGCTCTATGACTGATGAAAAACTAGACCAAACAGAAGAGGGAGTTCCAACAGGAGCATCACATGTTCCTGAGAAGAGCGAACCAAATTGTCTCACGTGTGGAAAGCCGATGGAGCCGACGTTTGATAAAGACGGATTCGAGTGTATCATTAAATGGTGTTCTGTTGAGTGCAAGGGAAAACAAATCTGCCCCAGATGTGACGGACCACTAGGTAATTATCCAGCTCTTTCAAGAATGGACAATAAGACAGACACCTGTTCTAATTGTGGAATGGAGGAAGAATTCGATGATTATCATGCTATGCTAGCTAAATATGGTCCAGAATATCGAGGTGCACAATGACTGATGAATTTTACCAATGCACAGACTGTTGCGCTGTCGACAAATTTACCTCGCGCATCATTCCTTTTATTGAGTTGTCTGGAGAAGCTAAAGCCACACTTAAAAAATGGTTTGTGGCGGCTTATCCCTCGATTGCTGAGCAGGAGATAGACGACCCAATGCTTGCGACTTATTATGGTGATGAAGCAAGCGATCAGAATATAGCGGAGGATTTATGTTCTATCTATCCGTCTTGTTCTGAGTGTGGGTCTACTGGTCCTTTTGTTTTGCATTCGTATATTGAATAGAACGAGGTGGAACTTATGAAGCATAAACTATATAATAGTATCAATGATATGGAACTAGACATCAAAGAATCGCTAGAGTACACAAACTACTATGGGTACACTACAATAACTAGTGGTGTGTTAATGCACTTTGATTAGAACGAGGTGGAACTATGACTAGATACAGTAAAGACATCAAAGAGAAATCATGTGCAGCAGCATTAGAAGGAGTACATCTGAAGCAAATTCAAGCTCTCTTCGGTCCTAATCCTAAGGCTGTTATGCGGTATCTGAAGAAGAAGGGTATCGATTATAATACTCTAAAAATAGAGCTAAAACCAAAGACGGTAATTCAAATCAACAAGGAGCGTAACATCATCAAGAAGCAAAAGAAGAAGGCAACACCTTTGATTGTGCCGCATTCTTATCTGGAGGATGAGTGACCATGAAAAAGCTCGTGGTGATTTATGATTAAAGACACCTTCTATGATAACTTCTTTCTTTTTTGTTTCGGTTTTGTTATGCTCGGTTTCATATTTGCTATGGCGTATTTTATGGTGCATATAGAGCGAGAAATACCATCATGTATTGATGTAAAAGCTAACACCAGTGTAGTTATACTGGAGCAACTTGACTGTTGTGTACGAAAATGCACATTCGAAAACAATAATACTATTCTATGTGATTGCAATATAGACTAGACAAAAATGTCGTTTGCAAACTGTTTACAAACTTTTACAAACTACCCATCGAGTGACATTAAAAACTCATACGAGTATCAAAGGGGTTTCATCGGAAATACAAAAGTGGCCACTAAGGGGCATATAATGTTTGTTGGGACTGGGCAAATCGAATTTTATTTATATATATTTATATAGGGTTACTACTTTTTTTATTATTTTTATTTATATATTTAATTGCATTTTAAATATGTAATAAAAATACAAAAAATACAATAGAGACTAATACTATAATCGATTGTAAATATTGTAAAATATAAAAATACAATGGATTTCCTAAGAAAAAAAAATAAAAAAATTTTTATCGTGGTAAAGTTTATAAATGACAGAAATGATTATATAGCGGTGATAAAATGGATAAAGTACAAGCAGATGTCGAATTGAGGAAAGCTATAGCTATTCGTAATGACCGGACGCGTGAGATACTGTCTAAAGAGATAGAGCTTCGAAATAGTGATACACCTAATAATCTGCTATTACAACAATATGCACAAGAGATGGATATCTTACGCTCATACAATCTTTCAGACTCCGTTATTCTTTTAGCTATATCTGAGTCTAAATCTTTACGCTGGAATGTTTCGTCTATTTCCAATTCTTTACCTGATATCAAATTGACGAATAATCGGTTCAACAATCTTTTAGAGCAATCTTTAGCTAATATCTTTAGACTCGTGATTGTTAATGACCACGGCGTGTTCTACTGTGATGGTCGAGCTATGACGAAAGAAGAAGTTTGCACTATATTACGTGATTATGCGAACAAGTTGCAAGGAGTCGCTAAAAATGAAAACTGAAAACGAACTAAAGGCTGAGTTGGCTACATTGACGAAGAAGTTCAATCTCCAAATGATGTTGGTTAAACAAGAGCGTGAACGAGGCAATCTCGAGCTGATGCATACATACTTAGAGAATGCGATGATCACTCGCGGTCAGATTCTCATGGGGCAATGGGTCAGGCGACCTGGCTCAGTTAAGACGTATGATAAACACTATTATAGGGCGTAGCAAAGTATATAAATAGGAGTCAGTTAGTAGTATTAAGATGATAAGAAGTCATCTGGAGACACAACTATGGCAAAGAAGAACAAGAATGTAGAACAGACTGAGACAAGTGAAGCACCGAAGGTTAAGAGAGTTCGTGGAGTACAAATCAACACGAAGCTCGTTGGCTTTGTTGCACAGTGCATGAACGACAACACGCTGGACATGAGTAAAGCTGATGTCATTGAAGCGTACCAGACTGCCGTTGGAGTGAAGAGCCCGAAGAACATCGACAACATTGCAAAGAGAAACCTTCGACCTGCTGTTGAGGTTGCACTTCAGGAGTCACTTGACAAGTTTGGTATCAGCCGTGAAGAGTACGCTGAGACACAGACTCTGCTCGTGCAGAAGATTAAGCGTCAAGAAGGTAACGTAAAAGGCGTTAACTCGACAGCTTAATCTTTCCTTTTTATCTTTTTCATTTTTACAACTAATTGGAGAGTGGAAACTATGTCATTCAACTGTGTAACATGTGGAACTGAATTCGGAACAAAGACCGGCGTATTTGGTGTTCAGCTTAGTGATGGTACCGCCAAATGTACAGGTTGCATAATCTGTCCTTGTCCTCATAACGAAGACAAGAAGAATTGTAAGCTGTGCACTCTTGTGGTGAGCAAATGAGTAAGGCTGTCAAGATTCACAAGTGTACAAATCCCGATTGCGGAGCTTCAGGTCGTCAAGCTGGCGTCAAGAATGTCTCGACAGATGACCAAGCGACTATAGCATATGCAGAATCTACACCGTGTGGTTTTTGTGGTTCTAAGCTCAAGGTCATCAACATGGATTAGTTTTTCTTTTACTTTCGTTTGATTGTTTTCGTTTGATTGTTCTCGTTTCGTTTGATTGTTCTCGTTTCGTTTTGAGCAGTTCGGAGTAGCTCTCATCGATTCGATTTCGATTACGCTATATGGGTTTTCGTTCCCATTTCGCATAACTTTCTTTAGGGCCCCATAGCACTCAATCTTTACATGAAATCTTTAACAGCAATCTTTAGATACAATCTTTAACAGCAATCTTTAGAAGAAATCTTTAATGATTCGAAATCTTTAGATGAAATCTTTATTATTTTTCCTAAAGGGTTATCATATGAGGGTTTCTATAAGGTTTCTTTTAATCCTAATGATTTTCTATTATTAACCTGTGGTAACCCTTAGGATATACCGCAACGGCTTTATATTAAATTCCTTTGCCCCATACACTCATCAGTCGCTCGTTCTCGTTCGTTCTCGTTCGTCTTCGTTTCGTTCGCCTCGTGCGCGGAGCGTTTTCGTACTCGAGTATCCGATCTAGGGTCGTTCGTATCCGAGTAGCCATTTTCGTATACTAGTCGCTATCGTATCCGAGTAGCCATTTTCGTATACTAGTCGCTATTCAAGTCGGTATTAAAAGATTAGCAGAATTGGTCAAAAACTATCGATTTTCGTAGAAAGGTTTATATACTGAGGTCATTTAGTAGTATTAAGTGATTCAGAAGAACTGAGTCATCTGGAGACAAAAACTATGGCAAAGAAAAACGATAAGAGTAGCGCACCGGCAGTAGTCATGAGCAAAGAGATTCGTCTCAATAGTGATTTGGTCGGATTCATCGCCGAAGTGATAGCGCAGAAGATTGCGAGCGAAGGAAACGCTGAGCAGATTCGCGAGCTATATCAGTCGCAGGTCGGGTTGAAGTTCACGAACGTCGAGCGCGTGATAAAGCGCAGCAACAGGAGCGGGCTCGTTGAGCTGAAGCACAAGCTGCTGGCGGAGCGCGGGATAAAGATTGCGGACGCGGATCAGGTTGAGCTGCTCGTCAAAGAATTGGCGCGCGAGAAGAGCGAGCGCAACTACATTTCAATTCAAGTGTGATTTTTTTCATTATTCTGTTTTTATTTTCGTTATACGAAGTACGTTGTACGAAATGTCTACTGCGATATAGATGTTAGAGAATGGTCGCTATACCCAGGTGGGTGTATATAGTCCAACTCTCATTTGAAACTACACCCTCTAATGGGTTCCGTGTTTCAATCACTCACTATTTGAAATCTATAACCCATGCTCTCCGTGTTTCAATCACTCACTTTTATAAAATTTTTTGTCACTATAGGTTTCCGTGGATATATTTATATATTTCAGCTGGTTTAAATATAATATGGCTAATGAAGTTGTAGAGCAGCGAACAGTTCCAAAAATCATGGCTACTATTAAGTTAGATAAGTCTCACCCAATTGATCAAATCTACGAGAAGAATAAATATGAGACGATGAAATGTCTGAGTTGTCCGATTCTCCATGAATGCTCGTATACCAAGAAGCGTGTCGAAAAAGTAAGAGATAATGCGAAATCAATGTCTGACAAAGCTTTCGATGAAGAAATCGCCATGGACAGTAGTGCAGAGAACGTTATTCGCGCACAAGGTAAACGAAAAATCTGGTATGACCAACAAGTAAGGGCTACTCTACCAAAAGAGTTGGAAGGTGAACGCTGTGTCTTCGAAAAGAAAGAAATCGTACAAATCCTTGGAAAATTCTACAACGCCAACTACGACTTCAATGACCCAAGAGTACATATACTCTTACAAGAACTCGTCAGTAACATTCTCAACGTCGGACGCATCAATAAGGCCTTCACAACCCAAGGAGTTCTTCTGGGACGTGAATCTGCTGGTGGACCCGTCTATTATGCAAACCCGTTGCTCAAAGCCCGCGCGGAATTTTCCGAACTTGTTATTAAAACTTCAGAAGTTCTGGACAAGATGCTTAAGTCGGATGAGCAAGTCAAAAGCGACAGAGACTTCACCTCCTTCCTTCTCTCCGAACTACAACTCAGAGAACGACAAAAGAAACAAGCTTATGTCGATAAACGTGTTTATGACGTCGATGGGAACACAGGAGAACTTATCGAAGGGAAACTCGAAAAAGACCCGGATGAAGACTTGTCCGAAGAAGAGGAAGAATAAATGTCGGAGCTAATTCGAAGAGTATTGCTATTTATATTCTCCTCTATTGTTTTACTTTTCACAATAAACTCGGCCCTTGGTGCTGAATGACAGAAGAAGTCTTAACGAATGAACAACTAATCAAAAAATTAGAAGAAGACCCAATCTACTTTATAGAAGTATTTCTTCGCCGGAATTTGTCTCCGAAACAAGTCATCTTTATAGAGGCAACTAAAACTAGCAGACATTGTGTGGCTATTTGGTCTAGACAGACTGGAAAATCTACTGTGATTGCGTCTTATATACTATGGCGCCTACTATACGGTAAAGGCAAAGAGATTAACGGAGAACACATCGAAGAGCATATCATCATCCTCGCCCCTATCCTAGAACAGGTTACAAATTTATATGACAAGATAGAAAGCCTCATATCCAAGAACGAGTATGTGAGTAAGTTCATCATCAAAATGAACCAGTCAGCTATCGTCGCTAAGAATGGCAATCATATATCATTCAAATCTGCAAGTCCTGGAAGTCAAATCAGAGGTAGTACTGCAACATGCATTGTTATAGACGAGACGCAGGATATCACAGATAATAAGTACTACGCGGATATTCTACCCTTCGGAGCGACTACTGATGCACTTATTATAGAGGCTGGCACACCGAAAACTAAGAATCACTTCTTCACTACTATGAATTCGCCCTCAGTTGTAGTCGTTAAGCAGATGTGGTTCGAGTGCCCCTTCCTCAGCAAAGATTACGTAATGGACGCGAAACATAATTCCCCAGATGCACTATGGCGGCAAGAGTACTTATGTGAGTTCATCGAGACCGGAGTATTAGTCTTCCCCTCTGATTTGTTCATAGACGGAAAGACATTAGAAAATTACGAGTATATCAAGGATGCCAGAGAACTGAACGAAACACAGAAAGATAGAATTCGAGACGCACAAGAGGCCGGAGCAATATTTAATGCTGGCCTTGATCTTGGAAGGCAAAATGACAATACTGTGTTCGTTGTCGTCAGAGCTGATGTGCGCCCGGCAAAAATCGAAGCTTGTATAACCTTCCCCTTGGGAACTCAGTTCGTAGAGATTGCAAAGCAGATAGCGTTCTTGTATCGGATCTATAGATGGAATGAGTTCAACCTAGATTACACAAACGAGAAGAGCTTCGTCGAAATCCTCAAGGAGAATGATGTCAGCGTCGTAGTTAATGGTGAGAACAAGAGGGGCGCGATTAACTTTACGACAAAAGTCAAAACAGAGATGGTGAATAATGCCAAAGTATTACTAGAGCAGTTCCAACTGTGCTTGCCCAGCTCGCATGAGAAGATGCTGCAGCAGTTCATGAACCAACAGTTCGAAGTCAATGAAGCCGGGAAATATAAGTACTACCATCCAAGCAATGAGCATGATGATATCCTCTGGGCAACATTACTTGCTTTGAAGAACGTACGAATCGCAGACCGAGATGAGAAGGTACAATTCGTCAATCCCTGGGAAAGGTTCAACGAAGATGTGCATGGCACGCAAAAGGATGTGGTCGTGGTAGATACATTACAAGCAAGGAAGGAATCTAGAAAGACACGTGGCTTTTTCGATGGTCGAAATTACTCGTCTGGACCCAGGTCACTAAGTGGAAGGCCATAGTCACCACTGTGAAAGATTTAAGCTGTAGGAACATTTATAAATATCAATTGGCATCAATATAATATGGCTAACATAGAAGGCGAAGTCACAGTTCTGTCTAAGACGGACGATCAAATTACCGATGATAATAAAGGCGCGATAAACAAGAAGATGTACGAAGAATTCGAGAAGGTTCGAAAGGCATCTTCTTTAGATAAGAACTTCGTCAAAGACATGGACAGTATCTTCAATGATTTTAAAGCGAAGGGGCTTTTTAAAGAGGACGGCAGTTTTGATGAAAGCCGCGCGTTAAAGCGAGGCAACTTGTCCGATATTAAAAAGTGGTCTCAGCAGAATTCTAATCTTATTCTAGAAGTAGCCGACAATGGGGGACAGAGAGTCTTTATTAGGAGAGACCGCTATGACGACCCAGGGCAACCTTACGTTACGAAAGATAAAGTCCCAATCCTCTCAGGAAACAAGATTAAACTCGAAACTGCTGACGATGATGAGAGGGTACTTGGTATCCCCTATGCTCAAGCAATGGCTGGTGATAGAGTATATATCATTAACGGCAAAGTATTTACTGGTTGGTCATTATATTTCTCACTCAGTTCTATCAAATCTCCAGAAGATTATGCAAGATCAATCGATCTCGTTTATAACGTTCCTTATCTTCATGCATCTATTCTCCTGAAAGCACAACTCGGTCTTGGTACAGGGTTTGATGTAAACTACGGCTCAGAAGACACTGAAGTCGCAGAAGAGAAGCTGATGCGCGAATATCTATTCAAGAAACTCAAGATAAACACTCAGAAGCTCGTTAAAACTGGCTTCCATCTTTACACATATGGAAATGCTTACTGGGCTCTTAGGCGAGACGACAAAGGATTAGTTGATAAAATCACTATTCTTCAGCCTGAGCGTTTGAAGATTTTCTTAGACCCTATGACGACTAAAGTTCTATTCTATATTTACTTACCCCCTATCATAGGTGGTACTACTATTGCATCATATCCTTCGGATGGAAGATATAACCCCAATATTCTAACTGGGGTTACATTGTCTTACCCAACCCCCATCGTAATCCATCCGGAGGATATGATGCACTTCAAAATTAATGACTTCACTGAGTATCCGTTTGGATTCAGTGACATTAAGACTTGCACAGACCCAGCAACAGCAAGACTTGATATAAATATTCTCGCACCTATTATCTTCAAGAAATATGCTAAACCCATGATTCACTGGACATTAAAGACCGAAGGGCTCGGAGGTAAGCAGATTCAGACTAAGCAGTCAGAAATGATTACTATGCTAGAGGACATGGAGCCTGGGTCGGATCCAGTGACTACAGACTTATGGTCTTCGAATGTTATCCAGGTCAATGCCGGTAAAGGAGACATCTTCCAGTTAGCTGCTGACATGGATACTCAAATCTTTGCCGCGACAGGTGCGCCGGAA
>Ga0209727_1003500_pt1 | contig 10084 bp, 10 predicted proteins | sample RifGroC1_FD_183995 | JGI IMG/M metagenome (GOLD analysis project Ga0209727, IMG submission 183995) | Groundwater microbial communities from Rifle, Colorado, USA - Groundwater C1 (SPAdes) (version 2) | ecosystem: Environmental > Aquatic > Deep subsurface > Groundwater | place: Rifle, Colorado...
ATTGGGTCAAATTCGGCTGTTTGTTCTAAAGAAAAGCCTCTTTTGATGTAATCATCGCGTAAATCATAAGTTATTCCTATTTTCATTGTAAATTTTTCCTTCTTTTAGTTCATTATATAGTTGTTTAACCCATCTTACAGCATCGTCATATTTTACATTTAGAATATCTGGCAGGTCGCCTTTTTTATCCAAGTATTGAACTGGGCAATCAACAAATGTAATGCCAGTAACAACTTCTTCTACAAAGTCGTAAGGATGTATTCTACAATAAAGAGGGCGATCTTCCATTGGTAGAATGCAGCCTTTTTCTGTTAGAAAAGTACAATCTCCGTTTGCTTGGTGTTTTAAAGTTTGGACTTTATTATCCTTTGACAAAGCATATAGCCTCATATTTGGGTCAAAACTTGAAAGAATCCTATTTTTTAGATATTCTTTTGGTTCTTCCATAAGCCAAAAATCGTTTTGACCTACAAAATTAATAATTCTTTTAATATCGCCATCAGTTAGTAAGACTACTCCACTACCGAGTTGGCAACAAGTTTTATCTATTTTAGAACATTTATCGCATAGATTCATAATATTCCTCTTGTTTTTGATTGTTTTTTTAAGCGACATTCACGAATGTCGCTTTTAGAAATGTAGCCTTTATGATTTATAAATAGTCAGGGTATTTAAAGATTTTATCTTCGTAATTTTTTAGGAGTAAGTTGTTTTCGTCTTTACCTATAAAATATTCTGGTAAAAGAGGGATTTTACCACCACCGCCGGGAGAATCAATTACAAAATTTGGAATCGCATATCCAGAAGTAAAACCTCGTAACCCTTTGATGATCTCAAGACCTTTTTCTACTTTAGTTCTAAAATGTGAAGAACCAAGAATAGGATCGCATTGATAAAGATAGTAAGGTTTTACCCTAATTTTTAAAAGTCCTTGCATCAATTTTGTCATGGTTTCTACGTTATCGTTTATATCTTTTAGTAAAACTGTCTGACTTCCTAAAGGGATACCAGCATCTGCAAGTCTTTCGCAGGCTTGTTTTGTTTCTTCCGTGAGTTCGTTAAAATGTGTAAAATGAATGCTCATAAACAATGGATGGTATTTTTTTAATATATTTACAAGGTTTGTAGTAATTCGTTGTGGTAATACAACTGGGACTTTAGTACCAATTCTTATTATTTCTATGTGTGGAATACGCCTTAATTTTGAAAGAATGTATTCTATCTCAAAATCTTGTAGAGTAAGAGGATCTCCACCAGAAATTATAACATCTCTAATTTGAGTGTTTTTTTCTATATAAGAAATAGCATTTTCTATACAATCTATATTACAAATATTCTTATGTCCAACTAATCTCGAACGAGTACAATATCTACAATAAGTAGAACAAAAGCCAGTAACTAAAAATAATACTCTGTCTGGATAACGATGGATAATTCCCTCAACAGGTGTATGTTCATCTTCATTTAAAGGGTCTTCTTTTTCTACTGAGCTATGGATGTGTTCATTTATGATTGGAACTACGGTTTTTCTTAAAGGATCGTTTGGATTGTCTTTTTGGATAAGACTTAAATAATAAGGAGTAACTCGTAATGGAAAAAAATCTTTTAGAGAATCAAAAGATTTAATTTCATCCTCTGATAAGTCCAAAAAATCAGAAAGTCTATCAAGCGTTGTAGCACTATTTGCTATTTGCCATCGCCAATCTTCCCAATCTTCTTTGGTTGCATTGTCAAAATAATTTGTTAAAAAAGAATGTGATTTAGTCGAAGTGGAAATTAAATCACTTTGGGGCAGTTGCAGAGGGTCCTCGTCCTGAGACGATTTGTCTATAATTGAAACAGTAAATGAGGGTTTCATTTTGATTCAGTCTCCAAAAATTAGTTTTATTATACTGCATAAAAACATCCTATCAGTATATAGTAAAAAGTCTCTAATTTTAAATCATAATTTAAAAAATAAGTTATAAATTCTACCAGCATAAAACATTTATTAATTAAAAACTTTTTATATATTATAGTAATAATAATAAAAAAGTAAATAGAAATGTTTAAAAAAGTTAAGAAAATATATTTTTTTTACCAAAATTGTTCAAATTTTAATTTTATATTTTGAGAATTATTTTTTAATTAATCTTTTATGTGCTTATCTATAAATAAGATAACCATTCTAAAAAACAATATAAACCAACTATTAACTGTTTTTAGCGATAAGTAAGATTAGTTAAAACCGTCAATGATGCTAATATATTGAAGGAAATACAAAAAAATAGAGAATTTTGATTAAAAATTCCAATAAATTTAAAAAAAACTATCTATTTTATTGAAATTTTTCCAATTCTTCATAAAGTTCGTGTTAAAAAAATTAATATGTATTGCAAAAATGGTTAATCGTTGCTATAAACCAAATTTAGATTTATTGTTAAGTACTTTAAAATTATATAGTTTTTTATTTTTTTAAATTTCCTGTTACAAATATATATAATCCGAAATCTGCAATAAAGTTCTACTTCGTTTCGTTACAAATTTATTCTATACTGTGTAAATAGTTGATTTTTTTACAAAGACTCGAAAATTTTTTTGTAAAAAAGATCAATTTTTAAGCAAAAAATAGACATTTTTGGGGTTAGAGGCAAAAATGTTTTGCAAAGTTTTGACTATTTATACAGCCTGATTGTAGACTTCTGGTATAAAAATTAATTATTTGCAAAAATTTAGTCTTTGGATTACAATTAATAATATAAGAAAATAAAAATATTTTTTATACTAAAAGGATATTTTATGCTTAATGAAATTATTGAAGAATACTATAGCTCTTTGTTTGATACAGACTATGTTGGTGCTTTAGCAGTAATTCATAATGCCAAAAAAGAAGGTGTAACTCCAGAAGAAATTGTATTTGAAATTGTAATTCCTTCTATCGATAGAATGTTACAATCTTTTTTGTTAAATCAAGAAGCATCAATATCCCAGCATTTTTTGGCATCAAAAATATCAGAACAAATCGTTGATGAGATGTTACCACTATTCCAACAAAAAACTGAAAAAAATGGCAATATTGTATTAGGTACATCTTTTGGCGATTTTCACGGATTGGGTAGAAAAATAGTATCAGGATGTCTCAGAGCAAATTTATATAATGTTATTGATCTTGGTTTAAATGTTAACCCACAAAAATTTATTGAAGAGGCTATAAATAATGATGCTCAAATTATTGGTATTTCAAGTATGATGGTACATAGTGCAGTTGGCGAAAATGGATGTTTAAAAGTTAAAGAATTATTAAAAGAAAAAAAATTAACTGATAAAATAAAAGTAATTGTCGGTGGTGCACCTTATAGATTTGATAAAGAGTTGTATAAAAAAGTAGATGCTGACGGATGGGCAGAAAATGCAATACAAAGTATTAAACTTGTCGGAGAAATAATAGAGGAATTAAAATGAACAGCATGGAAAGATTTGTTTCTTTAATGCAAGGTAAATTACCAGATAGAGTTCCTGTAATATGTAATTTATTGGATCAAGGTGCTAAAGAGCTAAATATGTCTATTGAAGAATATTATTCAAAAGGAGAAAACGTCGCAGAGGGACAGATAATTTGGATACGACATAGCGTGGGGAACTTTTTATATAGGATATTTAGCAAAAATACTTGGTTCAAAAAAAATGATTTTTTCAGAAACTGGACCACCAAATGTAGGTAATTTGATAATTAAAGATTACAAAGATATAGAAAAACTAATAATACCTGATAATTTGGAAGAAAATCAAAATATTATTGAGTTAGTCAAATGTATCAAGATATTAAAGACTGAATTTGAAGGAAAACGCCATATTTTGTCTGCTGTATTATCATCATTCTCGCTTCCTTCTATATTAATGGGTATGGAAAATTATTTTAACTTAATATATACAGGTCCAAAGGATTTATTAAATTTATTATTAGAAAAATCAAGCCTTTATTGTGAAAAATTAACTCATATTCTACGAAAATCTGGTGTAGACTTTATAGCATATATCTCATCATTATCAACCGTTGATATTATTACCCTAAAACAATTTAAGGAATTAGCCTTGCCATGGATAAAAAAAGACATACAAAGGATAGGAACCGCTGATGTTGTTTTTTTTAATGGTGGTGGAAGGATAAATCCTACGATTGATACTCTTATAAAAGAAACAGGTCTTATGGTTTACTACATAAATCCTAAGGATAGTGTAAAAGAAGCCAAACAAATTATAGATGGACGAGCTTTATTGATTGGAACAATAAATGACATTGGATTACTAAGCTGGTCAAAAGAAGAAATTGAAAGTGAAGTTAAACGAATTATGGAGGAGGGCTCTTTAGGCGGAGGTTTTATTTTTGGTACTCTGGTTATGCCTTATTTAATCCCAGAAGAAAAAATAAAAATAATGCTTGAGGCAGCCTATAAATACGGAAGGTATTAAAATGAAAAAAATTTTAATAGGTTGTGGTATTTTAAAAAAAGAAATTAACTATTTGATAGAAAAAAATAATTGGGAGATAGAAGTTTTTTATTTAGATTCTTCTTTACACATAAATTTTGACAAATTGTACAATGGGTTAAAATTTTTTTTGGAAAAATTTAAAGATAGAGAAAAATATGTTTTTTATGGGTGTTGTCATCCACAAATAGATGATCTATTAAAGGAATATAATTGTAAAAGAACAATTGGTCAAAATTGTATCGAAATTTTACTTGGAAATGAACTCTTTACAGAAGAATTAACAAATGGTGCATTTTTTTTATTAGAAGACTGGTGTTTAAGATTTGATTTTATTTTTAAAGAATTTCTTTGTTGGAAAGAAGAAATGGTAAAAATGGTACTAAAATCTGAGCATAAATATTTTTGTTGTATAAAAACCCCTTGTTCTAATGATTTTTATAATGAATCTGATGTTATTAGCCGAAAATACGATATTCCAATAAAATGGCTTAATGTAAATTTGGATAACCTTAATAATATTTTAAAGCAGACTTTTTATGGAAACTGATTACAAAAAATCTTACGAAGACTTAAAAAAACGATTCAATTCTCTTGCTAAAGAAAAGGCACATCTAACTACAATTAATCTTATGTATAAAAAAATGACAGATATAGTTGGGTATAATAATGTTATTAAAACTCTATTTGAACTAATAATGGATTTTTATGGTGGTTTAGATACAAAAATATATTATTCTTTAAATAATGAGTGGCATTATTTTGATATAAACAATAATTATGTAAAAATTAATAAAATAGATGACCCTATGATAATCAAAGTTATAGAAACTAATGAGTGTATTTCAGAAGATGTAACAGAAACTCTTAATTCTTTTATTTTTGATAATAATACTACGAATATAAAAGAAAGAAACTATGCTTTCCCTTTATCTGTGAATAATAAAGTAATAGCTGTTGTAAAAATAGATAGAATACTTGTTCATAATGAAGAATTGATAGCAGAATTGAAAATTTTTTTAAGCTATACTTCAATTATACTAAATAATGAATTATTTAATTATACTCAATTAACTAACACTTTAACAGAGTTGGAAGCCATTTTTCAGGCGAATCCAGATGGTATGTTAATAATAGACAATGATTTTAATATAATAAAAGCAAATAATTCGATTTTATCTCTAATAGAATTAGATAATACTGAAGTAATAGGAAAAAAATGTTATAAAATAATTTATAATATAGATAACCCATGCAAAAATTGTTTTATATTTAATTATAAAGAAGAAGATAAAACCCATGACTTCGAAGTTAAAATTGTTAGTAAAAATAACAATCAATATGATTGTCTAATTTCTGTTAGTAAATTAGAAATAAACAAAAAAAGAAAAGGGTTTATTATAAATATAAAAAACATTACATTAAGAGAAAAAATAAGTGACCAATTGAAAGAATCTTTATCAGAAAAAAATATATTATTATCAGAAATTCACCATAGAGTTAAAAATAATTTACAATTAATATCAAGTCTCATAAATTTAAAAATGTTTTCAATACAGGATGAATATATAAAAGACTCATTAAGAGACTTAAATACACGGGTAAAATCAATGGGAATAATACACGAAAAATTGTATCAGAGTAATGATTTTGCAAAATTAGATATAAAAGATTATATAAATACTCTTATTGAAGAATTAAAATCATCAATAGTAACTAAAAATATTAATTTTGACTTAGATGTTCAACAAATATACTTTAATATAGATACTATTATTCCTCTGGGATTATTAATAAATGAAATATTAACAAATTCTATGAAATATGCTTTTAAATATATTGATTTTGGAAAAATTTGTATTAAATTATATAATGAGGAGACTCATTTTAAATTGATTATTGGTGATAACGGCGTTGGATTACCAGAAAATAAAAATATAGAAAATTGTGATACACTTGGATTAAAACTAATTGATGCTCTAATTTACCAATTAAAAGGAAAGTATATAGTTGACAGAATCCAAGGGACACAATATGTTATAGATTTTGATGTAATCGAGAAGGAATAAAAAATGTGCAAAACTATATTAATTGTTGAAGATGAAATGATAAATGCTCTATTTTTAAAACATTTAATACAACTATCTGGCTATAAATGCTGCGGCATTGTAACAAGAGGCGATGATGCTATAAAAAAAGCATTAGAACTAAATCCAGATTTAATTTTAATGGATATTTTTTTAAGTGATAATATCGATGGTATTCAAGCATCAGAGTATATTCACAAACAAAAATTTATACCAATAATATTTATCACAGCATCTAGTGATAAAGAAACTTATGAGAGAGCACAATCTGTTAAATATAACGCATTTTTACGAAAACCTTTTAATAACGAAGAATTAACAACTCAAATAGTTCAAACATTAAAAATTTCTTAATATTCTACTACTATAATAAAACTTTAAATACTTCCTTTGACAAAATTAAAAGTTTTTGTTAGTATGACACAAATTAGCACAGATTAAAAACACAAAATACATGGATTTTATAAATTTATAATAAATCAGCAAAAAGATATAAAAAATCGTTAATTGGTTAAAAACTATTAAAATCAATGTTAATCAATCATAATCTATGTTATAATAATATTAGGAGAGAATAGATGAAAGAATTAAAGATAAATCCAGAAATTTCTTCATATATAGATTTTAGTTCTTATGAAGGAAAAGAAATAGAATTAACTGGTATGATTCAAAATTTACGAATTTTAGCATGGGGTGGATTTCTAATTTTAAGAACTGCAAATTATATCATTCAAACAGTTTGCGATAAAAATAATGTCTCTTTTCCACTTGAAACTCTAACAGTAGAACAAACAGTAAAAATTAAAGGTTTATTACAAAAAGCAACGATTAAAGATAAATCAATTTACCCAAGGGATTATGAGGTACAAGTTAGAGAAATTGAAATTATTTCTTCACCTTCAGTAAATCCTTTACCTGTTGATACAACTAAAAAAGAATTAAATGCTGGTCTTGATACAAAATTGGATTTAAGACCATTAACTTTAAGACATGCAAAACAAAGAGCGATTTTTAAAATATCTTCTGTAATTTATAATGAATTTGGCAATTATTTAACAAAAGTAGGCTTTACTCGAATATGTTCACCTAAAATAGTGTTTTCTGGTGCTGAGGGAGGTGCAAATATTTTTAAAATAGATTATTTTAAAAGAAATGCTTATTTAGCACAATCGCCACAGTTTTATAAACAGATGATGGTTGGTGTTTTTGGTAGAGTTTTTGAAGAAGCACCTGTTTTTAGAGCAGAAGAACACGACACATCAAGACACTTAAACGAATATATTTCTTTAGACTTTGAAATGATGTTACAAAATGGTTTTGAAGACTTAATTGTTATGGAAACAAATGTTTTAAGGCATATATTTGACGAATTAAAAAAACAATGTCAAAACGAAATCGAATTACTCGAAATAGAACTACCATCACTTGAAAAAATAGTTTGTTTAAAATTTAGCGAAGTTCATGAAATAGTTTTTAATAACTTCAAAAAAGATTTTAGAAGCGAAAAAGATTTAGCACCAGAAGAAGAAAGATTGATTTGTGAATATGCAAAAAAAGAATGGGGAACAGAATTTGTTTTTATAACACATTACCCAACAGAAAAAAGACCATTCTACGCAATGTCTGATTCTGCAAACCCAGCAGAAACCTTATCATTCGACCTACTCTTTAGAGGAATCGAAATTACAACTGGTGGACAAAGACTCAATAAATACGAAGACTATATTGCAAAAATGACAAAACTTGGAATGAATGTTGATTCTTTTAATTCATACTTACAAGCATTTAAATTTGGTATGCCTCCACATGGTGGACTTGGGCTTGGTTTAGAAAGATTAACTGCTCAAATTTGTAAATTGAGTAATGTAAAAGAAGCAAGTTTATTTCCAAGAGATATTAATAGATTAGAGCCTTAATTATAAAAAAAACCTTTCTGCTTAATAGTAGAAAGGTTTTTTGTTTTAGAATCTATTTTATTTACATGGAAAATATATGAACAAAAAATTAGAATCTTTAGCTAAGCAAGTTGGGGAAAGAACAGGAATATATCTTAGCGAAAAACTAAATATTTCTGAAATTCAATCTCATTTAAAGAGAATGTTATCTATTTCACAAGCAATTAGATTGTTTTTATTTCCAATTATTTTTTTGATAGTTTTATTTATAATAACTAATATTATATTAGCATTTTTACTAAAATCTACTTATATAACAGTTTTTTTTAGTATTATTTCGATTTTTATTGTAATAACAATTGGAGTAATACTCGGTTTAAAAATGTTTGTAAATTCTTTTATAAAAGATGCAAAACAAATCAATTTATACCTTTTTGAGTTAATTCAGACTGTTAATACCCAAATTATCATAAATAAAACTATTATTCTTGGGGATACGATACAACTTGTATCTTATCAAGTGATTATTCCATCTGTTGAAAAAATAGTAAAAGATAAAGATGGTCTAATACAAAAGATAATCTACAACATAATGGAATTCATTCTAACAAAAATCACAAAAGAAATGCTTAAAAAATCAGGCTTAAACGAAACGATTACTCAAGATAAAATTGAAAACATAGCAAAAACTAACAAAAAAATTGAAGAATTAAAAAATAAAATCGATAGCATTGTAAAACATGTTAAAACTGTCGTTTTTGTAATTTTAAATATATTTATGGCTCTTTTTATCTTAGTTAGTGCAATACCATTCTCAATAATAGTATATTTTGTTGTGAAGAGATTTATGGGGATGTATCCATGAGTTATTATTTTTTTTTATTATATACTTAACTGATTTTATATCAACTATTAACTGGTTTTAGCTATAATTAAGATTAGTTAAAACCACGAAGAAAATACAATAAGAAAAAGAATTCTTACTTAAAAACTTAAATAAATTTAATAAAATCATCTTTTTTATCTAAATTTTTTCTAATTCTTAGTAAAATTTGCGTTAAAAAAAATTAATATGTATTGTTAAAAATGATTGATAATTGGTATAAGAGATCAATAAATAATAAAATTGACATTATTTTTAATTTGACTGGATTCATAGAAATAAGCTTTTAGGTATAGAGGTGATTTGGATAATTATCAGTATAAATAATTTTTAAATAATTAAACAAATTTAGATTATACTTTGTTCTAATTTGATGTTGATTAAAAAAAACTGATTTTTGGTCTGTCCCAAAGGGACGGAACAAGGGACAGAGCATTTTTTTCACTCACCAACTTTTACTCCAAATTTTACAAAAAACATCAACATTTTTCCCAAAATTTGTAATAAATTCACAAAAAAACTCCTTTAATTATTATAGAGAGTATATTAAGAAAGGAAATTTTTATGCGAAAACCAAGAAAACTAAAACCAGATGCAACCTATCATATTACAGCAACAATCAACAAAGAGGAAAAAATCTTTAATAAAGATAATATTAAGGATTTATTCTTAAAAGTAACAAATGAGGCTAAGTTAAAGTATAATTTTGAATTAACTAACTTTTGTATAATTGAAAATCATATCGAATTCAT
>Ga0209727_1003508_pt1 | contig 10061 bp, 9 predicted proteins | sample RifGroC1_FD_183995 | JGI IMG/M metagenome (GOLD analysis project Ga0209727, IMG submission 183995) | Groundwater microbial communities from Rifle, Colorado, USA - Groundwater C1 (SPAdes) (version 2) | ecosystem: Environmental > Aquatic > Deep subsurface > Groundwater | place: Rifle, Colorado...
AAACCGACACAAGTACTTCTACATATGGATAGTAGCCGAGGTTATGGGTGTAGGTCGCCGAACCTCCAATTTGCCCGTTGTTAGCGTCTATGGTGAAAGACGTTGTCTGTTTGGTAAAGTACTTTAAGGTGCCATAGTCAGAACTGAAAATCAAATCAGTCGGGTTACCTGTTTCCAAAACGTTTATACCGGGCTTTGCTATTTTCAGGCCAAAAAACGGTAGAGCAGGAGACGGAGATGGAGACTCTGATAAGCTGGCAGATTTCGATGCTGATGCGGATGCGGAAAAGAGCACAATTGGTGGTATCTCCATCATATGCCTTAAAATCTAATATCTTGTCGTTAGCACTACCATCATCACCATTAATCAAAAAACCCATGTCATTACCAGATGCCCAGCCAGCTCTGTTGACAATCTCTTGAACTACTGAAGCTATACCTGGAGACGTATAATCCGTATTAACAGTGGTTCCACTACTGAAATTCCACTCCACTGTTGCAGTCGTGGTCGGCCTTCCGGTGGGATCGGAAGAAAAGTCAGCAGTATCGTCTTCATTTAAACCATAAATTCTTGACTCAACCACATCACTGTCGGTGTTCTCTGCTCTGAGCTGAATACTTGCTGAAGTTATAGTCGCCCCTTGAGGAATTGATACGTTATTAAACCGGACAGCTCCAATAACTGCGGTCCCCGCAAAAGATCTCCCAAACCTAAAGGTTGATGTATTGTTAAACCACCCAGCAGCATAGTAACCGTCGTCTACACTAGCCAGGACCCGTTTTGTAAATGTAGCCATAGCTAAACTTTTTCTAACACAAAGTATCTAATACTAACATCGACCGTTGATACCTTCGCATTGTTAAAATTAAAAAAAATGTTAGTATTATCGGCCGCAACATAATTAAATCTGATATCACCGCTAAACCCTATTGGGACTCCAAATGACTCAACATCCACGCCGTTAGGTGCAAAAACCTGACTGACGGTAGATCTTTTGGCAAAAGCGGCCACCACTGGAATTGTAGGTCTTAGGCCATGACTCTGTGTAAAGGACTGGTTATTAGTCGAGGCAGCCAGCGTCACAGACTTAGTTCCTTCAAGAATTATTTTAAAAGTGTTGTAATTGGAATGGAAAATGTAGTCGTTGGGATCAGTGGAATTTGCACTTTTGCCTATTTTAGCTACTTTTACTACTTGTATCATGTTAAGTTATCATAAAAAATGCGATAGGAGCAATTTCCAGTACCGTAAAGGGTTAAATTGGTAGAATCAATAGTGAAGCTACCCCCTATACCATCGGCTGGATTGCCCATGGTTTTTCTCCATACTCCACTTGAAATTTCAAAAAATACTAAACAAAATGGCACATAACTCAATCCATGGGCAATCGTGAGTGAAGAGGTAACTGAGACAGTAGCTGCCAATTTTTCTTTAATCAAAACATAGTCAACTAACTGATCCACATATAGGGCGAAATGGTTAGGATCAGTGTCAGTAAGAGCGTTATACCCGGGGAGAGCTATTTTAAATACTTGAGCCATTATGCGTTCCCTATGATAATTTGTGGGACTCCATCAGCATCATAAAAAACCTGCCTTCTATTTGCACCATCTATTACAACACTATTGTCTCCCACTATAACTAATCCTGAGATAAATGTTCCTGCCCGCACTTCTCCTTTGAACACCGCACTTCCATCAGTACCATCTAAAACAAAAGTAGTATTCCCCGCAGAATCTCTAGCTACTATTCCATCTGGAGAAATCCTTAAATCACCTGACACACCAGCTACCAATTCCCCTATTTGAATTGCCCCCGATGGACTAAATTTATACTCTGCTAGTATCTTTTTGGTCTTTGTATTAAAAGTTACAGACAACAACTCAACCGCCACTCTCTTTTGCGGAAATGGATTATCTTTAATCTTTTCTGCCGTGACAACTTGGCCACCCACTCCAGCCAAAGTGTCTGTTCCAATTGCTCCCTCTTGGCCTGGAAAGGGATTATCAGCTATTTCTGTTGGATGGTAGACTTTCTCTTCGGCCATATTATTCAAAAAATATCCTGCACCTAAACACTTCGGGACTACTATTTACAGTGGGAACTAAAACAATCTTAGGTTCAAATATCTCCCCATCCACACCTATCCTGAAAACAACCTTGTCTCCACTTGCGGTTGAAAAGCTGGTGCTTCCGTCTGCCGTATATGCTTGAATGAAACTTCCTGTTTTGTCCACCCGATACCAAAATTGCACGCTGGCCCCGCTTGGAAGCGGCGACATAAACAATTCCGCATATTTCCAGGTGGTGATACTGGCGGGAAGTTTTACTGGCGCTCGGTAGTCCAACCCTTCGTATGTGCCAGTGGCTTTAGTAGTACCATCTACAGCCTGCACCCCAAAATCCGTTCCATCCCTATAACTGGCAATAACCGTACCACCAACACTAGCTACTGCCCCAATTTCGTCTTCATCCAATAAATACTCCAAATTCAGAGTGATTGAATGGTTTTTCTTTTTCCGCCCGTAACTGTAAATTCCGCCCTTGCCGGCATCACCTCCAAAAACCCCGAACAGAGCTAAATTTCCGATTGATTGCTTGTCAATCCACGAACTCTCTCCTTCCTCCCATTCAAAGAAATTAACCGACTCGACCTCATTGGTTACTCCACCAGGATTAACCTTGCCCCCACCGGGGAATACTATCGCCGGCACCGTATCGGTCATATTGGCAAAAAATACCTTGCCGTCGTCTCCGACTTGGGCCAGAGGAACCTCTGTATCTATGGCGGCATTTATTCCTTTTGTCGGGTCAGCGACTCTGGCCGTTCCGATTATCACTCTTCCATTTCTTTCAACTATCGTATTGGCCAAATTGCCAGGAATTAAGTTAAGAGCTTCGGGAGTATATGAACTGTCATACCCAACAAGAGCCAATTTTGTTTTGTTAGCGATTATCAAAGATCCACCGGCTTCTCTCATGGTATGCCAAGTGGCAGATGTTAAATTGTCGGCCACCGTTTGCACATCGTTCCAATTTGACACACCGGGTATCTCTTTTCTTTTTAATTCGGTGTCACAAGCCCAATATAAATAAGTCTTACCAGCGTCCGAATACCACTCCGCCGCCCCTTTAATTGCCCCATCGGGATCTTTGTATACTTGGGTCCAGTCCCCCCCCGAATCTCTTTTGTAAATGTAACCGGCATTTCCAAATCCGTAAGTATTTCCATCAGTACACTTAACAAAAGTGTGGATTAAATCTTTGAATACGGTTGTAAGGGCAGACGATGGGCTAGGACTGCCACTGACAGATGAACTTTGGGACTGGCTGGCACTGGGAGAAAGTGAAGCCGATGGAGACCCGGAGGCACTCTGGCTGTGCGTTCCAGGGGAAGGACTGGGAGATCGAGACGAGGAGACAGACGCAGAGGCGCTGACACTCACGCTTCTGGAGGGAGATTGTGAAGCAGACGTACTTTGCGAAGCGTTTAATCCTTCTTCTTCTAACGCTTGTCCGACTTTTAGAGAGTCAACGTCACGGCGTATATCCAAATTTGAGCCAAACTTAAAAGCTCCCCTTATCCCTCGGTCTTCGTAATCTGCGATGCCGCCAAGCCAATGATAAATTTCATAAACAGCCATACCTAAAGGATAAACCTAAAAACTATCGGTAGGCAATTTAATTATCGCTGACACAAACTTTTGAGTATTTATCCACATAAGTATTTGATTGAGCGGAATATTTGTCTATATAAGTATTTGATTGAGCGGAATATTTGTTTGCATACACAAGGGGGAAACACACCTCATATAAATCAATCGATAAAGTTCGGCTACTGGCATCAGCCAGTTGATAAACCCTTACCGAGATAACATTCCGAGAATCTTTGTAATCAGTTAGACTAGGCAAGGAGTAATTAAATTCAAAATCTGTACTGGCAGTAGCGAAACTGTTAGAGTCAATAGTTGTCCAAGTTGAAGTGGTCCTATTGTAGATTTGCAAATAAATCGTAGACGATGTGCCAGCAAAAGTTGATTGTAACTCAACTTTAATATCCGCATAGGTTCTTTGACCCACAAAACTTTTGTATTGATGAACTAAGTATTGAGAGGTGCCGGCTTGACCCACCCCAGCATCATCGTTGGAGGCCACGTCTAATTCTTCTTGAGCGGAGTATAAGGTTTCCAAATCATCATCGTTTGTTGGAAGGGTAACGTAATCTCCCCGGCTGTAATCTGAATATCCCGTGCTGGGGGAAGGACTAACACTGAAGGAAACTGAAGCCGATGCCGAAGCCGAGGGGGAAATAGACGCCGAAGCCGAAGCTGATGGACTTAATGATGCTGATGGGCTTAATGAAGCACTGGCTGATGCCGATGGGCTAAGGGAGGCTGAAGGACTCAAACTTCTACTTGCAGAAGCAGAGGGAGACAGGGAGGCTGACGCTGATGCACTGGGACTCAAGCTGGCTGAAGGTGACAACGATGCGGATACACTAGCCGAAGGTGATAAAGAAGCTGAAGCCGATGCAGAAGGACTAAGCGAGGCGGATGGACTTAGAGATTTAGATGCGGAGGCTGAAGGGCTAAGCGAAGCCGATGCACTGGCGCTGGGAGATAACGAAGCCGAAGGACTCAAAGAGGCTGAAGCAGAGGCCGAAGGAGACAGGGATGCAGAAGCGGAGGCACTGGGTGAAAGGGAAGCAGACGCGCTGGCTGATGGGGATAAACTTGCGCTTGGCGATAAACTGGCAGAGCCGGGGATTGATGGTGAAGCAGAGGCAGACGGTGATAATGAAGCAGAGGGACTTAATGATGCACTAGCTGAAGCCGATGGTGACAAGGATGCAGAAGCGGAGGCACTTGGGCTAAGTGAGGCCGAAGGACTTAGACTTGCACTGGCACTGGCTGACGGACTTAATGATGCACTAGCTGAAGCGCTAGGTGATAATGAGGCACTTGGAGATAAGGATGCACTAGCACTTGCTGATGGAGAAAGAGAGGCAGACGCGGATGCACTGGGAGACAAAGACGCCGAAGGAGACAAACTGGCTGATGCTGATGCTGAACTTAGAGTATAAGTAACCACTAATTTGGGGTCATTTGTCGTACCTGCCGTACGAGATGTGGCCACCTCAAAATAATTCGTACCCGTTGGTACGTTTGACGCTGTATCGTAAAATTGATCCCTTAAACAAAATTTCGTTATTCCAGTTAGAGAAATATTAGAAATTCCTGTGGCATTTAGGGGATAGTCATTGTAAGCTCCTGTGGTAACGGTAGAAGTGCTAAAATTAGTGTTTGACTGTTCCGTAGACCCCCTTTGATCGAAGTCACCGTCTATAAGCGGATTACTGGCGGTAGAGTTGTATAGCCTGGCGTTAAAACTGGCATCTGTGACAGTTTTAGCAATAACCCAGGGACTAGCGGTGGCTGCACTGATAACGGCACTAGCTCCCAAGTCCGATGTGTCCCAGTTAATAAATAATCCCTCTATAAAATAATTGGGGGAAGTCCAGGTGGCCTGGACATACATGGATATTCCCCCACGGCGAGTTCCTGTGGCTGCGTTTCTTGCTGTTAAATATGTCGGATCATAAAAATAGATAGAGTCATCCGAATATGTAGGAACCGGATCAGGGTAAACAGTTAAAGTGTCAAACCCCAGATTCCAATTTGGTACGACTGGAGAAATTGGAATTAGCAGATCCCGAAGTGGATTAGCTACATTTATATCCCATCCGTGCATCAGAAACCAAATAGGATAAAAAGCGTAATAGATGCGGTTAGAGAATTTATTTTTGACACGAAATTCAGCAACGACTTGTCCTTCTTTTTCACCATCCCAAAAAATAGCATTGGGAAGAATTTTTGTAATTCTATTTTTGCCTACACTGCTTCTTTTTCCATGTATACGAAGGATCCATCTACCGATTGGATTATTGGCTAGCCGCAATAACTTTTCTTGGTGTTGTTCAAAAAACTGCGGGCCAAATACATAGGGGCTATCTGGATTTATCATACTGAAAGATTAACCAACAAAACTATCTGGAGGCAATTTTAACTACTGAAGCGTACTCACAACATCAATTCCCCTACCCCACCCCGGTATCTCTTCCGATTCAGTCCAATTTACTAAAAGTTGCTGGTTTCTATATTGATCCTTATTCCACCTCTGGCCAGTAGCATTAGCCCCATGTTTAATATCTACATTCGGATATTCAGACTTCCATGTTTCATACTTAAACCAGTTCTTCCATTGAATCCGGTTGTGAGTCATGGGTTCAAAACCGATATTGCGTACGAATTTAACAAAGTCTGCTTCTGGGAATCCTTTATCAAATTCTTGTTTAACCATCTCATACCGTTCTCTAAAATGCGTAATCAATACATCACGATACGCACAAAGTCCCGATAATTGATTAACGTCATAATGTAGAGCGTGACCATCCGGCATCCTCAAAAACCACACGTTCTGATTATAGTAATAGGTGTTCTTGTCTGGGGGGGTAAAGTCGAAATGGGATGGGTGATACAAAACGTCATGCTCCGCAAAAAAAATAATGTCAGCGGTACTATTCTCCAACGCTCCCAAAATCTGTTTGAACATTGCCAAGTACCCACGTTTCATTGAAGGAAAGTGTATGTTTGTATCCCCGAAGTCCATCCTTTTGAGAGAGGAACAGACAATCGGTATCCCCTTCTCCCTACTTATCTTTTTCAAGACATTCCTGACTGGCTCCGCTACTTTTAGGTCGAGTTGGTTATCTGTATAAAAAATTATTTCTTTGGTGAACTGCCCTGACTTTTGCATATAAAACTGTTTACCTTTCTTATTCACAAAATCTAACATATCCTTTCCTTCTGGATCGTGCCAAATCGGCACGGGCTTAAACTTCTCGACCAACCAAGACAGAGGATAAATCTGCTTCTCCCATTTATTATTTAAGAATAAATCCCGTGAGGCTTTTCTGGCCCGTTCTACTTCATTTCCTGACTGATGATAAGGAAAACCAAAACTCCCGCCTTGGGTTCTAAACATATGCGAGTACCAAGTCCTACGATTGGTAACCACTCGTCCGCCAGATAGCCAAGTCTTACACGCCACTTCAGTTCCCTGATTGCCCCAACTTCCCCACGTTTCGTCACACAAGTTTAATTCATTGTACTTTTGCTTGGTACACATAAAACATGATCCTTGAATGGACATCGTTTCTACAAAGTCATTGCAATAAATTGGGGTAAGTAGTACACTTCCATTATGGAGACTTCCCGATTTTTCATTGTAAATAAACCTCCCGCCAAATATGTTGTTAAATTCTTCAACAACATTAATGTTGATAGAACTACTGGGTGTTGGAACTGGATCGGCGGAATTGATAAGTTTGGTTATGGATATATCGTCTATTTTGGAGAAACTCACATGGCCCACCGCTTTATCTATGCTTGGCTGTTTAGTAAAATTCCCAGAGGGAGAGGAAAAGATATCCCCGTCATTGACCATCTTTGTAAAAACCGATCCTGTTGTAATCCCCTGCATCTTGAACTTGTCTCCGATGGTGAAAATCTCAACCGCTCTAACGCCCCCGCCATTGTTAATAGGCGAAAAACACACTGCATTAACGGCCATGTCCTTCCCCCATCCAGAATAGTCGGTGTTAATAAAAAAAGGATGAGAACTTGTAAGGTTTGCAAAAAGACCTATGACGCCAGGAGATACAAATTGAGGATCAAGAGATAATTCATACCCCAACAATATACCTCTCATTATTTCTGGTCTACTTTTGAATACTCCCGCATATTGAAAATGTAGTGTGGTATCAAAACGGTAAAACTCGCTTTTACGGTTCAATCTGGGCTTCCACACGATGACTTTCTCAAAATCAGTCATATTGTCGCAATTCAGATTATTTATTTGCTGCTTATTCTCTTCCACTTTACAATGTTCCGGTATTAAGCCTTGGTACCATTCTTTTCCACACTTTTTACACCGCCAGTTAAAAGCATGGAGGTTATAAAGAGTCGGGATCATGGTCACGTCATCTCCGATTTCCTTAAATGCCCCAAGCATTTTTACATCAAACCCCTTGTCTACCGCACAGTGGGCATCTAATTTCATCACATACTTGGCATCACTTGCATCTACTCCACGATTAGTGGCAGCACGCTGACCTAGAGAAGCATCAAACTTTAAAACTTTCACTCTGGAGTCATTTGAAATATCTGGTATAGAAGTCTCAAATCCATCTAAAACTACAACTATTTGTGTGTTTCCCTCAATGTTTTGCAGAACATCACCAGCTGTCACTCCAATAAATTCCTCATTTTTCCCGGGGATAATTACACTTAAATCGTACATAAATTTTTATAAAGTTTAGCTATATTGTCTATGTGATATTTTTCAGCCCCCGCCAAACACATGACCGAGTAATCAGCATAAACAGCCGAGTCCAATCTAATAACATCCAAACGGTCTAAAAATTCTTCCAAAGTATGTACCGGGTCATAACAACCACCCACTTCCCGAAAAGCCAACTCATCAAGGGCAATGGTGGGAATCCCGAAGGACATAGCATTGACTATTTTAAGAGGATTAGACAATAGTTTCTTATATGGCCTCCAAACTATCTGCACATCTATCTTCTGGTAGAAATCTACAATGTCTTGCCGAGAAAAGAAGCGAGAATACTCAATAAGATTCATACCCCTCTTAATTAACTCTCCTTTTAATCCTTCTGGCAAATACGCGAAGGCTTTAGACGTTCCAATAACGCCAACTGTCGTTACCTCGGTTCTAGTTTTTTTAACACGCTCAAAATTACAGTGATGCTGCGGAATTACAACTATTCTGTTGGATATTACCTTGGACATGGTTTCAAAATCGGCTCGTGAACAAACAATCACGTCTACCTCTGGATGTTTTTCTGCCAACTGTCCGAGATTATGGCCGTCAATTATATCTATGTATGCTTTTTTACCTTCAAACTTAAAGTCGTCACCTTTTCTGACCATGGGCTTGACGTAAACACAAACGTCATTCTCATATCCGCTTGTGGGATTAAGTTTGGCCCCAAGTTTGTCGGCGATCTGATCCCCTCGGATCATGGATGAGACACGCATTAAATGGCCCTTGCCATCTTTAAGTTTTCTGGCGGGATCAAAATCCTGACCGGGATTTATGTTTAGAAACACCCGCTTGGCAAAAATTGAAAGGTTACAAGACATACTTTTTGACGATTTCACTAACTTTATATGGTTGACCGGTGAGCATCATTTCTACATTCCACTTGGGTATTAAACTAACCCAGTGTTGAAATTCTGGCTTATCTATAACATATCTAGTCGTGTCCCTTATTTCTAAAGGTTCACCCCTTGCAACCTTACTCTTCATAGAGTTGATGATCGTATTGGGGTTATCGCCCCAAGTGATAGTTCCCAGTCTCACTATTGCATAGCATGGCCACTGTTTAACTAGGTCTTCCATTTCTTTTTTGTGTCGGGTATATCGGGTTTCAGAATAGAAGATTGCCAAAGAACTAAAATAGACCAGTTGCAAATGACCAAACTCCGGATGTTGTTTATATAAGAGATCTTTTTCTCTTTGATATTCTGACTCTCTGGTTTCAAGGGAATTGGATACGCCACTGGCGAAGAAAAGTTTATCTTCTCTATCTACCAATGCACTCGCAATATCTCCATGGCCGATAATCAAATTGACTTCTTTCTTTTATGAGATTCGCTTAAATGTTTTATGTGTTCGGGAGTAAATTTTTTACCCTTCTTAGCCTTGCTTATATTATGTCGGTGTTGTGCTGGGAGTGGTTTACCTTTTTTGCTATGGTTGTATGCGATCAGGGTTTCAACTGATTCTTTTAATACAGGATGACTACCATAAGTTTCTGTAGTTCGGTGACACCCATCACAAAGTGTCCTTCCATTATCTATCGCAAATCTCAATTCGGGATAATAAGCAAAAGGTTTTATATGGTCAGCAATTAACCTATCTTTTGAGCCACACCAGATACAAACATAACCATCTCTTTCAAAGATAGATTTAC